>ERZ779861.1580-NODE-1580-length-25009-cov-3.562996_pt1 | contig 25009 bp, 6 predicted proteins | sample MGYA00511558_ERZ779861 | MGnify/ENA primary metagenome ERZ779861 (study PRJEB29588, sample SAMEA2163432) | human gut metagenome | biome: human gut; feature: human-associated habitat; material: faeces | place: Denmark | collected 2008/2010 ...
CTCCCACTTTATGTACTCTCGAAATCTTTCTGTGCTTGATTTTGTGAAATGTTTTTTGTTAGCCGCAAAAGCAAGTGCAGAAAAGACTCCGAGAGTACATCTTTCTTCTGTTCATTTTTCTCTTATTTTTTTACTCCTCCTTGCCCTTATCATTCCTCTCCATATTCTTTTTTATATTTTCCTCCTTTCTTCGCCGCTCTGCGAGCGCCAGTCCTGTCCCAACGCTCATACATATCAGTCCAATCACCAGTTTCCACTTCCAAATCAGTGAAATCACTTCATTCAGACGTTCTTTTTCGTCCTCAATCTGATAAGCGCCTTCCACTCCCCAGGTGGCTGATTCTCCATATCCCATCCTCGGAAGCGGCTTCATCTGTCTGCTGTCGAGAACAATTTTCCCCTCTCCACAGATCGACTCTGGCACGTGAACTGTTAAATAGCCCTCTTTCAGCTCTTCTATCACTTTCTTTGGATATTCCGGCTGACCATGTCCCGGTCGCCCTGGCTTCTCCGGCTTCAAACGGTCATACATCCGCACAACCGTCACCGTTCCGTCCTCTGAAACCGTAAATGAAACTGGTTCGGCTTTTTCGTAGCCCTCCGGCGCTTCCAGCTCTTCCAGAATATAGCGGCAGCCCTCCTTTAAAATGCCCTGTATACATTTCTCCTTTTCTTCAGAAATCCATTCCAATATTACCTTTCCAGTCTCATCAGAAATCCTCAGGAGGGCACCTTTTATAAATTCGCTATCTCCTTTCTGCTCCCTCCATTTCCGCTTCTCCACCTGCACTTCCGTCGGTCTGTCATACATCTTCACCTGATCGACTCGACCGTCCAGTGATACCGTAAATGTCACTTTTTCTGCTTTCCAGTACCCATCCGGCGCTATTTTTTCTACCAGCACATAGTTTTTTCCAGCGTTTAACTTTCCTTTTATCACATGGGCGCCCCGATCAGATACCCACGAATCAACCAAGGTTCCGCCTTCCTTCTCCTCCCAGAGTTCCATCCGCGCCCCCGGCAGTTCCTTTTCTCCCGTCACACTGTATTTTGTGATTTCCACGTGCGTCGGCTTGTCCTGCATGGAAATCCGCTCGACCGTTCCATCCTCGGAAACAGTAAACGGAATCTCTTCCGCATACGCAAATCCATCCGGCGCTCCCGTCTCGCGCATTATATAACTCTTTCCCGGTGTCAACGTTCCAATTATCTCATGAGGATGATCCGCAGAAATCCATGATTCGATTACATTTCCAGACTGATCCAGAATCTCTATCTGAGCACCCGGAAGCTCCGTTCCGCCCAGATCTGTCTTTGAAAAGACCAGCTTTGTCGGGGAATCTATCATTCCAATTCCGTCTATCTGTGCATCATTCCCCAGAGAAAAAATCATCTGATTCGACTCCACCTCTTCCGTTTTTCCACCGTCCAGTTCCAGCAGTTCAACCAGGCGGTATCTATTCCCACGTTTGAGCACTTCGCGCACCGACCGATCATTCTGATGAAATTCCCAGAGCACTGTATTTCCCTGCCGAGAGGTCCGTCCCGTGCTTCCTGTACTCTTCCACTCGATCGGCAGTCCATCCGGAGTCTGTGCCGGAACTTGTGCCCGAACCTCATAGTTTGTTCCCCACGGCATTCCCGTCAAAACAACCGATTCGCCACAAGAAAGCGTCAGGCTTCCTCCACTTCGCAGCGTTCCCGATTTAGAACCTGTGTACGAAATCAAGCCTGGAAGCTCTTTTCCCTCCGCATTCTTTAAGTATAACGTATATGTTATATCTACCTGCCTTAACAACGCCGCAGCAGTTCCCGTCACCCGCCCGGCGATAGCAATTGCGCCCGGAGATAGAATTGGATGGAAGGATTCATAGCTTTTGCCCGTTTTTCCCCATATCGTTGCCGTTACCGTCATACCAGAATGATTTTCCTGTCCGTTTTCATTTATATGCTCTCCAACCAGAACAGCCACCCGCAAAATGCCTCCTGATCCGGCTGCCACATTCTCTATATTCCAATACCAGGATTCACCTATTTGTTCCGCTCCGCCCATCGAAGCCGCTGTCATTAGTTCACACCCAGCTGGAATTTCCAGTCCAATCTTCATATTTTCTTTTTTATCTGACTGGTTCCGATATGTAATTTCATATACAATTACACTTCCCGGCAGCACCGCTGCTCCGTCTTTTCCAATCGGGGAAACGGCGCGGATGCCACATGGGTCGCTGTATTCCGGATTTCGTATTTCATGGATATATCCCAGGCCATCTCTGTTTTCCGGGATCCAGCTTTCCACTTCCCTGCCATCTGTCTCTTTCTGATGATATTCTTCCAGACGATACCTCGTTCCTTTTAATGTTCGAAGCGTCAGCGGATAATGTCCGTTCTCATCCCAATTCAGACGGAATGTATTTTTTCCTATCGTCCGACGGCTGCCGTCACTGAACTCAATGATCTCCCGCAGTTCGAAACGATGTCCTTCCGCCACCCCCTCTTTTTCACATTTTTCTCGTTCCAGATAAGGCACAGAAGCTTCCATCAGTGACGAAAGTACAAATTCTTCCCCACTGTCCAAATCCCACAGAGTTCTCACCAGACGAAGCGCTTTTCTTCCCTGCACCTGCAGAGACGTTATGCTGTCAAATAAACCGTCTGCTGTCTCTGTCTCCAGCGCATTTACACCATCTCTGGCTGCGTTAATCCCCCTGCCTGTATCTGACACCGTGAAAATCATCGGTTTCTGCACAGTGTATCCATCCGGCGCTTCCAGTTCTTTCAGAAGATACGTGTGCCCGGCAATCAGCTTTCCTTCTATCACGTGTGTTTTCCCATCGCAGATCCAGTTTTCCAATGCCTCACCCGCTTCAGTGTACACACCATCCAAAAATCCCGCTTCATACACTGCCAGCTTTGCTCCTGACACAAAGAGACCCGTATCGAAATCCAGCTTGGAAATTTTGATTTTCGTTGTTTCATTCGGCACCGTCAGATCATACGTTAGCACCTCGCATTCCTTCTGATCTTCCATCAGCACCTCGTACACGCGCGGAATAAGTTGATATCCATCCGGCGGCATCGTCTCACGGACTTCGTAATGGTACGGAATCCAGCTTCCATTCTCCCCTATCGTTCCGATTGGCAGCAATGGGCTTTCCGCCTGACCGCTCTCGTCTGTCTCCATCTGAACCTTTTCTCCCGTCTCTCTGTTTTTCACTTCAAACACCGTACCTGCCAGTTTTTCCTCTGGCTTTCTCTCATCCACCTTTTCAACCCGAACCCGTCCCTGTTTCAACGTATTAACCGCTTCGATTGTCTCCCCCGAAGCAGCCGCCACCGTAAATTTCTTAGGTTCCATGAGGCGATAACCTGCCGGTGCCGAAAGTTCCACCAGATAATACACTCCATAGGCAATCGGAGAAATCCGATGCGGCTTCCAGTCCCCTGCCTTCCAGCCTGCCGGAATCCCCTGTTTTTCTGCTTCTTCCTCTGTAAATTTTCCATCCGATCCAGAAATCCAGCGTTCCACTAAATATTCTTTTTCCTGCATCAGGCTTCCATCCTGTGCCGCCCGGAAAACAGCAAGTTCTGCGCCTGCCAGATAAATTGCCTCTTCGGATGCCTCTCCTGAGCTTCCCAGCTTGAAAATATAGACAGACTTTGCCCTATTTTCCAGCCCGTAAAGCTGAATTTTAGCAGTTTCTTCGACAATCACCGGCTTCGGTGCTGCTTTCTGATAGCCGCTTGGTGTTTTCGTCTCCACCAGAACGTAATAGCCTTTCTTTCTGTTCGAAGCCAAATCATTTTTCGTCGGATTCAGCGGTAAATAATCAATCCGGTGAATCCCATCGGAGGTATCATAACTGACCAGAGTCCCCTCCGTCTGGTAATTCCAGCGGAAATCATAGCTGTAGCCTGCTTTTCCATCCGGCTGCAGATTTTTCGTTACCTGAACAAGCACCTGCGAACCATTTCCCAGATTCCAGAGCTGACGCACTGATTCGCCCTGTTCTGTCTCCGTTTCTTCCTGTTTTTCAGCGGTATATCCACACCATGCAACCGTGTTAAACCTTGTGTGATATTCTGCATACAGCTTCTGATAGCGGGTTGCAAAGCTGTCGCTTCCTTGGCTGTAGGCTTTCGCATCTTCGGTCTTCCAGCTCGTCACCCGTTTTTCCCGGTCATAGCGCGGTGTTCCATCCGCTTCCATGACAATTCCATTTTCATCTGTCACTGCCTCATACAGGGTCAGCTCCGCCGCATATGCATTCGGCAGACATTCTTTTTTTCCATCCTTCTTCTCATATTTGAAAAAGGCGGTTTTTATATGATCTTCCTGCATCGTGATGAGCTGCAGCTTAGAAGTTTCCTGGATTTCCACCTCCATTTGATTTGTCAGATATCCCGGAGGCGTCTCTATCTCCTCGAGAATATAATCGCCTGCCGGAATCCCCTCCCATGCCATCGGCGTCTTTCCGACGGTCCATTTGGCAGTCACTGTCTTTTTCTGGTTTCTCTCATCTAGTACCATCCAGTTCGCCGGAAGTTCCCCTTTCTTTTCCAGATAATACCCGGACGGATGTGTTTCCAAATCATCACTCGCAACTCTTTTTGCTGGATAGAGCGCTAACACGGCTCCTTCCACACTTGAAAACGTATAACCTCCTTTTCCTTCCTCCCAGGTCTTAGAATCCGATTCGTTCAAAATGTGATCATAGTCCCGGACTGGCTGCTGATATTGTTCTGGCGCGTCGATCTTTTCGATCTGCACCGTGATCGGGCGGTTAGTAAGGCGCAGCTCCTGTACCTCACAGGTTTCCTCTACCGTAAGCCCTGTCGGCATCCGTTTCGCATAGCCGGATGGGGCGCGTGTCTCCTCTAAAATATACGTTCCCGCCGGGACGCGTTTTAAAACATCCACCTGCCCATCTCTGATCCGTGTATGGAACGGATCGTTTGGCGTTTCATCCCCGGTTATCCAGCTGTTTTCCATCAGATACGCCTCACCCTGACGGTGGTACAGCGGTCGATCATCTTCCCGTTTTTCCGGATCATTTCCAATATCATAGAGTGCTGCCTTCAACTGCAGATCCCATGCATTGGCATTGTAAGCTCTGAGAAGATCGCTGTATCGGTAACGCACATAATCGCCATCCCGATCATAAACGGGATATCCTTTAATATAGGTCTGAGCGGAACGCTGGTAATAAACCGGCAGCCCATTTTCATTCAAAATCGGATTGACATGGGGCTGCAGCAGACCTCCGTCATATGTTCCAATCGTGTACTCCTGTTCCGTATCAGCATACATCGTTGCCACACGACCGGTCTTTATCTTATCCCTGGCAATCACATTTCCATAGTGATCCTTAGATACCTGGATCGCCCACACCAATGTTTTGCCGGTTTTTTCCTCCGTCACATATGCCATTCCCGTGTACGGTTCTACCTCGCTGTCCCGGCTTCCGTCTGATGCCAGATGATAGAATTTCGTCCCGGACGGAACGTATTCAAACCGCCTTTCTTTCCGGCTGTACGCCAGTTCTTCATAGCTTGGGCTTACAATTTCCAGAAATGGAACGCCATCTTTCATCGCATAGATCGGTTCGCTGTCTTTTGGACGCACTGGTTCGCCTTTTTCGTTATAGGCATACCGCACGCCCCGGAGTGTCGTAAATACCTCCAGAGCCCCGAGATCGTAATATAAAATGTCTGTATCTTCGCGTTCAACCCGCTTGAGAATCCATCTGCCTTTCCCCTGGTCGTTGAACCGGTCATCCTGCGTATATCGTTTATAATTGTTATTTTCTCCTTTGCTATCTTCCTCCTCTTGATCTTTATCCCTCACATACAGAAGCCGGTTTCCCGCATAGCCTTTCTGCACATACATCCGGGTCACATTTCCAAACGAATCGCGCACCACATTGACACCGGCATACGCCCGGTCCTCACTGTCCCCGTTCTTCTTTACCTCGATCGCATCATACAGGCGCATCGATGCACCTGGAAGATATCGGTTGAATGCGTGCGCTGTATCTGGAACACGATGCCAGATCGCCTTTCCAGTAAAAACCTGATCCTCATAAATCAGGTCAATCCATTCCCCGGCTTCCTGTTTTGCCCTCAGACTGTCCAGCCAGCCCTTTGACCACCCGTACCCAAGGAACGTTCCCGACGCATTGTACGCCAATTCCAGATTTTCAAGACCATAACGGTTCGAAAGCTCGGTCAATGTTCCCTCTCGCCGATCATTCAACTCAAACAAAATCTCCGTTTCATCCTGTTTTACCTTCGCAATTTCCAGCCGGATCGGTGTATTTCCTACATAAATCCGCGCCACATCCCCCCGGTCCTGCGGCTTATTGCCATTTGGCTTCGTTCCATCCGGGTTCTGGACTGCTTCTCCGTTGCTGCTTATCCGGGTTACCATTTCTCCATACACGGCAGCTGCCACCCGCTGACCGCGTTCTCCATCCCGATAATACGTCACTTCATCCGAATATACTTCCACCGCTATCGGTTTTGTTCTCACGTATCCTTCCGGTGCAGATAATTCACACAACACATAGGCTCCTGCTCCCAGTGGCTGCGGCGTGATCAGATATCCCGTATTCTGGTTGGACGGCAGAGTTTCCCCCAAACCACCAAAATCCTGCAGCGTCGAATAAACCTGGAATGTGCCCGTCCGCGTCCCAAAGGCATCCTGCATCACCACCTGATCGGTTTCACTGCAAATCGGAGTTCCAGCCGGGATTATGCCTGTATATTTTCCTGTATAAGGTACTTTCCATGGGTATTTTGACGGAATTAGCGTTTTCAAATCAACCGGCGCGATTTTCTTTGCCCCCATTGCCTCCAAAAATTCCCGGCTGGCTGTCACCTGTGTATCTTTTTCATAAAACTGCACCTCCCCCTCGCTGTACTTCGACGTATCCCGGCTGGCGGCATAAATAGCGAACACCGCGTCATCATGCAGAATATTCTCTCCTGTCTCCGAATCTAGTTTTTCAATCCGAAACTTTACAGCATAAAACGCATTCCGGTATTTTCCATCCGCGAAGCCGGTAAATCCCAACGCATCATAAGCGGACTCTGCCGCCGGTTCTGTCACACTGTAAGGCACCAATCCCTGAAAATACCGCCCGTCAAACCCGGTCAGCGCCCCGGTGATCGTCCTGACATGATCTTTCAGATAAAATCCCGCCGGATTGTTATCATCCGTCTTCTCTCCATACGGATATTCCACTGAATCTGCCCACCCTGCCTGCTCTGAGAGCGAACCATAGTGGTAATAGCTTTCTACCTTCTCGTTGCTCCGGTACCGGCTGTTTGCATTTTCAGACCGATAAATGTCCTTGTACGGCGCCATTTCCCTCTGAGCGGGCGAAAATCCGCTGTAGTCATAGCTTCCGCCTGGATAGGAAATCGTTCCCTGCCGTTTATCCGCATCCAGACCATACTTATAAATCTCATAATTTCCATCCTGTCCATGTGCGCGGATCACATATTTCCTCAAATCCGCCTGATTTGTATCTCCCCACTCTTCATTCATCCGGATCTGATAGTTCGCCGCCAGCGTTTCCGGCGATGCCGAGGCGTCATATTGATAATCCGCTGACTTTTTTTCCGGAGATACGAGGTTTCCACCTGCCTCATAAACCGACGGGACTTCTATTTCTTTCGGCTGGTCGATCCGATAATGCTGGTTTTTGAAATCTTCCAGTGCTCCCGAATACGGCTGCTGCTCGACTGCCACATAGGTTCCGTAAGGAAGGTATTTCGAAACGCCATAATAATAACCTTCCTCGGATTTTTTTAATTTTTCTGCTGACAACGTTGTTTTGTCCCGATCGGAACCTCCATTTTCCGCGCTGTCCCACTCAATCGCGTATAAATCGTCCAAATCATAGGAGAAAAACGGCTTCAAATATTCCTCTGCTTTTAAAATTGCCTGATATAATGCTTCATCATAGATATAATCCGGATAGCTTTCCTGTTCTCCCGATGCTTGAATGTTCTGCTTCTTTACCTCATTCTTCAAATACCAGTCAATCGCAAACTGACGGACAGCATCCGACCGTTTTGCATTTTCTATGGCTGCTTCTGACGTACGGCTCTGATTCTGTATCGCCGCATTGTTATGATGCACCGGATCTTTTGTTTCTCCGCCGCTGCTTCCAAAAATACCCGTACGGATCCACGCAAACGGCTTAAAGGATGTATCTGCTGCATCTGCCCGCTGCCATTTATCCCGGTTCGCCACCGCCATCGCATCGAAAAATTTCTCATACTGATAGCCTGGAACTTCCCGTACCGCTCCCGCTCCATCTTCCTTGATCCGCATGACTGTCTCAAGAAGTCTTGTATACCCCTGATTGACCTCTTTCGAATCCGCGATCTGCCCGTCTTTTCCATATTCGTACAGACGATCATTTGCCGTCACTGCGCTGTCCCAGACATTGTTATTGACGGAACCAGCCGTCTGGGAATCTTTTTTATGAGTTACCTGCGTGAAAATTTTCTGAACCGGAGCAAAGGATTCTATAAGCAGCGGAAAATTCTTTTTTACCTCCGGCAACGAGACAACTTCTCCATCCCGATTCATCCACACGATTTCGCCATCCGTATTCCGGTACAGACGTTCCAGATTGGATTTCAAATAGAGCTTAAAACGGAATTTTGGCAGTGCCGAAGCGACATTTTCCTTCCCTCCCTCTTTTTCCGTAAACAGATCGGTATGTCCACTTTCCGCATAAGTGTTATGTGCATAGGTGTTCTCCGGGGTCGTCGCTATATCTTTGATGATTTTTATCTTTTGGCGGATCACACGCTCCAGTACACCCAGCGGTTCTTTTCTTGTCCCGGCATCCTGATAGGTAGTCTCCTGCCCAGGGTATGCCAGTGCCACCGGGATCACATAGGAATCATCCCCTATCAAGCCGGAACGTCCAGAATCGATATATGCCTTTGCCCGCGCCTGTTTTACCCACGTGTAATAGCTGGAACTGTTCATCTGGTGGCCGGCAAAGAAACCATTTCCCAGCATTGCGGCTTCTTCCTCGTTCAGTGTAACCTTCTTCTCTTTCAATACCGCCTTAAATCCCAGCTCTTCCAGCACACCCGCATTTGTTTTTTTTACACCAAAACTGTCGGTAAAATTCGCGTTGATCTGCAGTATGTATTTTCCGTCTGCATTCCGCTCTGCTGCCTGATGAACCCATTTTGTCTCCGTCACCTCCCGCTGCTGTGTTTCTGTCTTTTCCTGGTAAATAAATACCCGAAGCGGCTGCCCATCCGCATCGTGCGGAATTTCCCCGGTTTTGTAATAGACATTTACCTCATTTTCCTTCGGAACAATCGTACCATCTCCCTCAATCACAGCATCGGTCTGCAAAAGTGCCGACGCCATCACCTGATTTCCAGCGGTAGTTTCCCTATAATCAGTATACGTTCCAAATGCGTCCCGACCTCGATTATTTGAATATGGTATATACACATAACGCGGACACATTTCCATATTCTCCGGCAGCCACTCTGCCCGGTGAAAAATCAGGCTGTCTTTCTCCGGATCACTTCCCAGTACCATGAAATTCTCCGGTATTCCTAAAATTCCTGCATATACCGTAAATTCAAACGAATCCGAAGACTCTTGCACCGCGTCCAGACCGCCATAGCTGATATATGGATGGGTATGATAAAAATCCAGAATGGAAGTGATCACATCTCCCACTGTCATTGAAATTCCATCTTTTGTTTTCGGCACCGCAATCGTCTGAACCGGAGAACCATACACTGTTTTTTCTGCCTTTTCTCCCGGCGTCACACCGCTGACGCCGTACACGTCCCGCTCTCCTTCCCGGAGGCCCCGGTCAAATACGCCGGTATAGATACTGGAATATGCATTTCCTCCTGCTCCCGGTGTCCTCGGTGTTATTTTCGCATGTCTGCGGAGTACCCGCTCGGCTTTCCCTTTCAGATAACAAAAGTCATCCACATCAAATATCTTTGCCAGCTTGTCCGCATTTTCTTCCTCGGTCATTCCCGTTTCAGCCTGCAAAAGAACTGATTCCACTGTCTCCGGCACAAGTTCCTGCACCCGGACCTGGCGCATCCACCCCGCCGCATACTCAATCGGAACTTTTTTATTCATCGGCGTGCCATCCGCATTGTACTTTGGATACTGATAGTCGTTCTCTGCCACTGCCAGTTCCCCGGTATAAACTTTTTCATACTCACCTGTCCCAGCTTCCACCGAAACCGTTCCTTTTCCCTCGTCTTTTCGATAAAAGCTCACGCCCTCCGGCAGCCCTGACACCACAATCTCATAAACTCCATCTTTCGTGTTCTTCGACTCTGCCGAAAAGAAAATTTCATTCGTATCAGCGCCGCCATCGCCTGCCTGCTCTTCCCCATACATCTGCATGGAAATATGGGCATATCCTTCTCCCGGTTCCAGGGCCGCTGCCTCCAGATCCTGTCCCAGGTTTGTAACTGCGTGAAGTTTATTTCCAATCGAAAGTTCAAAGCCCTCGGATCGGCTTAATTCCTTGACATAATATTCCCCCATCAGAAGCGGGCGTCCAATCCAGGCATTTCCATTCTTTGACGTATTGTTATAATAAATCCGCTCCCAGGCTTTATCTGCCGTATAATCATCGATCGCCGCATCTTGTGTATACAGATTTCCCGGCGCTTTCTTTCGCCATCCATCCGCTGCATCCGCAATTGTCCCCTTCGAATAATCATAGGTTCGCCCCGGCGCCTCTGTACATGCCAGAAACGAGGCATCGCCATTTTTGTCTGTCGTCGCCACCGCCACCAGATGATTTGCCCGGTAAACTACCCCTGTTTTCCCATCCGGATGCAGCAGATCTTCTGCTGCAAACAAGCCATACACTGCGCCTTCCAGCGTCGCATCCCCCTGTGCGTCTCCAAGAGCATTGTAAGACTCATTTTCGCCCCTTTTCAGATCCAGATCCTTTTTATTGATATGTACCTCGCCCTCTGTCCGATGATCGTAGATCCTCCAGGCATCTTTCCCGCCGTCTGCCCCATTGCAATGGCTGAAATTGCCAGCACTTCCCGGCTCTATCGCTGAACCCACACTCGCGGAGACAAGCGCCGATTCATAGGCAGGGAAAAATAGTGACTCTTCTGCCGCCCCCGCCAATGTTTCCGTTCTTTGTGACAACTGAGGATTTTGATACAACAAAGAAGGTGAATGCCAGCTTGTATAAAAATCCGCCTCGGTTGTCAATAAATCTGAGCCGGTTGCCGTATATCGCCGAATACTTTCACGTTCCGCTTTTTCTGCTTCTTCTAAATCATCATCCGCTTCATCAATAAACACAAAACCTTTCTGGACACGATTTACCAGATGGTCCGAAATAGATACTTTCAGCTCCGAGGCAGTTGCTTCCTCCTCCGACGGTGTCGCTTCCCTCAGAAGCGCTGCATCCAATGCTGTAAACAAAACGATCCGCTGCGGCAAAACACGCATTTTTAAAGACTCTGGAAATACCGCCTCCTCGCCTGGTAAAGTCGTTAGATTCTCCCAAATCGTCCCACCAGGCGCACTTTGATCGTCTAAGCCAATTTTCCCAAAAAATCCTGTCTTCCCCGCACTTTCTTCATTCCGATTTTCTAAAGCATCTCCGATGCCCTGACTCCTTCTCACACTCTTCGTTCCCAGCGCTACATCACGCGAATGCCCGCCTCCAAATGACGCATTTGCCCCATGTTCAGATGCATCGGTTGTGATAATCTCAATCGGCAGATCATCTGCATGTCTATCATGCAGAATATATCCATCCCGCGCTTTAAATTCTTTCCAGGTATAACTGTACTTCATGGAAATGAACTTCTCATACGTCTGCCCACAGTCCTCCTGGCAGCCAGACTTTGCATACGAAGTTTCCCCGTCTGCCCCTGTCATCGGTCCCGCATCGGGTGTTTCTCCCTCGGAGCCGCCGTCTGACGCGATACCTTCTATCTCCCCTGCATCGACCTCCTCCATTATCCAGTGGAAATGGACGCCCTCAAAGTCTCCGCCCGCCTTTCTTTCACATTCCTCTTCGCACAAAAGCCAGCTATTTGCCAGGCGGATATTTTCTGCCTGCGCCGCCTCAATCTCATCCTCATTGATGACTTCTCCCTCTTCGTCCTCCTCTTCCTCTGGAACAGGTACAAAGGCCGGCGCCGGATGACCGTCACAGAATGTCTTATCATAGTGATAACCGTGTTCCACTGTCTGGGAGGCGTAGCCATCGCCATCTGTTACCGCCGAACCCACTTGTCTGAAACCATCCCAGAGAACCGGCTCATCCTGATAATGACTGGCATATGGTTCTCCGCCCTCATACAATTCGGCAGCTCCGTCCCGCTCAGTATTTACCCTGTTCTTATCGTCAAAGCGCTCAAAGAAGCCAAACCGCGCCCCTTCCAGCGCTTTCCCTGTCTCATGATCGTATTTATACATCTGTAGATTATAGGTGGAAGTAAAATCCTCTTCATGCCTAAATACCTCAAACTGAATGCCTCCCTGCTCCGGTACCGGGGTTGGATCGCCCGCCAATGCAGCAAAATAATTGACCGGAACCATTCCGAGCTCCATCCATGCCATCCGCTGATGAATCCACGGATCACTTTTGGCAGGCGTTCCGCCTCCGTGTGTCCCCGAACAGGTCACACACTCCCAGATTTGAAGCGACTGGTCAATCGCCTCCTCCGCCGAAGCATATCCCCCGCCGCCCGAAGCGTATGGGGTTCCTTCCACCCGGAAACGAATCAGGGCTTTCGACGGTTTTGGATTTGGATTTTTAAATACAATCTGCGAGTCGGTTTTTGTATACGTCCATCCATCGGTCGGAACCGGGCTGAATGAAACACCGTCATTGTTTGAAAATTCAAGCGGTACAGAACGGATAAAATCCCAATCCGAGCCATCCGGCGCAAACGACAGCGTCAGAGTCGCCGCATCTACCTGTTTTGCCGTTCCCAGCGAGGTGCTGGAAGCTATCACATTTGGAATCTTTCCGCCGCCGACACCGGTATTTTCCTTTCCGCTGCCTCCGCCAGACAGCATTCCTCCCATTTGCATGTACGCCTCACTATTTGACACAGCTGCCTCCAGCCACGGATATTTTGCCCGCACAGCTGGAACATATAGGATTGTTTTCAGATCTTCCTCGGACACCATCTTGATAATTTCCGGTTTTCCCTGTGCTTTTGCTACCACATTGATCGCCCGGATAAATGTATTTGCCTTTTCATCCCCCAGTGCGGCTCTGAGCGAGAGCATCGCCCAAAATACATATTTCTGTTCCTGACTGCTCAGCGGAACGGATGCCTGGGAGGGACGGTGCGCTTCATAGAGATCCCCTTTTTCTGCAATTCCCCAGATCGCATAACCGCCCTTATCGATACAATAAAGCTTGTGTCCCAGCAGCGTATCGCCATGGGCTGTCGTCAGTGCTGTCTGCTGACCGATCGCAGGTGCTGCTTTCGCCGGAAAAGCCGGAAATCCTGGCAAAAAAGCCATTCCTCCCAATATAATTGCCAACGCAAACGCCATCCCCCGTTTCACATTCTCTCTGTACCGATACTCCCCCATAAACTTCCTCCTCGTTTTTAATGCCCCGCGCCCCTTAACACCGGCAGTCCCTCGTTTTCTTTATTTCTCAGTTCCCCAAACTGATTTCAGCAGCGAGATAATCCCCTTTTCATACTCCTGTCTTGATATTTCCTGTCGTCCCCACTGTTCTTCTATCTGCCCCATCGGTGCCTGTATTTTCTCCCAGGCAGCCTCGGAAATCGTCCCTTCTCCCCGCATACTCAAGGTCAGCGCCAGCACATTGGCAAGACTGTCTGGATCCGCTTCATACTCCTTTCTTCTCTGCTCCCGCTCCTTATTCTCATAGCGGTAAAACTCCGTCTCAAAGTCAACCGGATATGTTTTCGCATTTGAAAATAGCGGCAGGCTGGAGGTCGGATCCGTCGCATACCACTGTGTGCCGATCCGCACCAGGCACGCATCATGGAGATATTCCGGCGTGTAGGTCACACACTCCAGCCCTACGATCCGGCATAGGAACTGAAATTCTTCCGCGAAATCCCGGCAGACGCCAACGCCTCCTTCCAAAACCGGGAAATCCTTTGCTTCTTCCGGTGAACCGTAATGATTCTGGTTAAAGCCTCCCTCTCCGTTTGCAATCCGGTTATGCACATACAGAAGACGCGTTTTTTCATCCGAATGAAGCCAGTCAAAGCTATTGACAAATTTCTGCAGTTCCTCGAGCGAAGCCCAGCTATAATTTGCTTTCGGTTCCCCTTTCGTATTCCACCCTGGATTTGCTTCCCCCGGATAACGGACTGCCTCTTTCAGGTAATATTCCGGATCGGTGATCTCTGGGTGCTGCTCTGAAAAAATACTTCCATTTCCATAAAAACTCATCTCTCCATTCTGCCACTCCCATCTCAGGCTTTCTGTGTCCTTCCATTCACCGCCATGCGTCCCCTGATTGCCCGCATAAGCGCTGAAACCTCCGGCTGCGATCATGGCTGCTGCCAGTACGGCTGTACATCCCGATTTATTGGTTGTTTTCTTATCCTGTTTCATTTTTTATACCCCCATTTTTCATTCTTTTTGTCTCATTCCACTTCATTTTTATGGAAAAAATCCCTCCTTTTTCCTGTTTACCTCTGTTTTCTTCTCTCCTCCTCTCTCAGCTTCTCGTCTGTACTATTCCGTCCAGCACCCAGGCACCATCCGCATTGACTAAATTTCCATCGGGCGTGTGCGTATTTCGATACAAACGTCCCCTCATTCCATCAGATTTTTCCTGAAAATAGTAACAATGAAACACTCCATCGCTTCCCGGCAGCCAGTTCCAGCCAGTCAGCATACGCCCCTGTGTTCCATCTATTTCCTTCCAGAGATAATATGTGTTTCCATCCACATCCGTATACCAGCCGTTCACCATCCTGCCATCTGCATCAAATCGGAACCAGTCAAACGTACTCTGCCCCTTTGCCGGATCGGCATATGGATTGTGGACAGCCGCCCATTCAGAAGCATAGCTTCTACCGCCCGCTTCAAACTGCCAGCTTCCATCTGCATTCTTCCGCCAGTTTCCAGCTACTACATATTCCGGTATGACTGCCGCATCCGCATTCTGCCCGGGGCCTGCCTGTCCTTCTGTCAGATTTCCAATACCCGCTCCTGTCAAATCACTGAACCCCGATGCCGGTCCGGTTGCATTCGCTGCACTGCTTCCTGCCGCTGCCCCCTTTCCAGAAGAAGAGCCTCCACCCAAGCCGCCGCCCGAATGAGAACCTCCGCCCGAATGGGAACCTCCGCTGTATGTCTGATCGACCGCCTCATACTGAATTGTGACTGCCGCCCGGTCCGTGAAGCCACCATCCTCGGTTTTCACGGTCACATATGCCGTATGGCTGCCTGATTTTAAGTATTGACGGTCAAGCTCCTGTATCCAGGAAGCCGTCGTATTGACCGTCACGGTTCCATCCGATGATACATACAGCGAATCATCACTTGCCTGATATGTCACTTTCTGGTTAAACGCCTGCGCCGGAAATACCGACGCTGCCAGCTTTTTCGCACCGGTTCCCGTCCATGCCTCCACCGGACGATAACCTGCCCCCGTCCGGGTGCGTTTGATCTCGTATTGCAGCGTTTTCGGTATAAGGCTGATGCCTTCCACACAAATCTTCGATTCGTCCACTGTCCGGAAATCCACCTGTACTCTGCACGATGCCGTCTGCCGGTTTCCAAGCATATCATCGCCGATCACTGTCACCTTCGTCGTGCGGCTGCCGGAAGCTGTCTGTATTTCATACGGTGTATTCACATGTCTGCCCTGATCTGCCGCGATCAGATCCCGAATCCATTTTGCATCCTTTTTCACCTGCACACCGGCAGACTTGTCCTCGCCGTCCACCGAAATCAGTGCTGCGTCACCGACGGTCCACGATATATCTTTCCGGTCAAAATAATCGGGTGTAAAAGACGCACTCAAGACCTGCGGTGCCGTAACCCGGATCGTTTCATCTGGATGTTTCCGATTTCCGTTTAATGTCCGCACCACCTCAAATTTCAACTGATCCTGATTTAGTGCCGCACCCTCATTGGCTACATAGGTCTGATCCTTGATCTGGAACGTAACCTCAATCCGCGCATTTCCCCGGCACGGCTTCCCATCAAAGCTCGCTGCCGGTTTCGTCTCTGCCGTCAGCACCGCTACGCCGCCGTTCTGATACCCTGCTCCGTATATGTCGCTTCCGATCGCATACTGGTATCCGCGGTCTGCCTGCTCTTTTTCCAGTTTCCGGACTATATCAGTGATAAACGAACTATTTAAATTTACCTGGACTGACGCGCTCTTTTTCGTATAACCACTTTCCTCATCGTCATTTGGAAGTAACGTAATCAAATCTGAATCATCGATACTCCAGCGCACCGATGCATCCGCCACATCATTATTCCGATCCACAATCGCCTGCACCGTCACCGGCTGCACCTGTGTTCCCGCCTGCAGATTTCCATGGATGTACGTCGCAATTAATTTTCCATTTCCATCCATCACGCGTGTGACTTTCGTCGGATGTTTCCGGTTTCCGGTCCGCTCCTGCACCACCTGGAATTTCGTCACGCCCGGCGTCAGCCCGACCGAAACTGCCACCTTTTTATAAACCGCCGACACCTGCGTATTTTCCTCCGGCATCGTAAAACAATACTCGCCGCCATTTACATAAGTAGTATCTTTCCGGCTCTTCCCACGCGTATACGTCGGAACTCCCTCCATCTGAAAGCGCGCTTTTTCCGCCTGCTTTGCCGAGGTGCTGACCGTCACCGTCTTTCCCGGTGCCACCGCACCTCGGTGTTTTTTATCGAGTGTCCGGTAATACGCGCCATTTCCCCGTGCTTCCAGCACTGCCACATCGTAATAATTCGTTCCATTGGAGACGGTATCGATCTGCGGAATCGTAATCAGATAACCACGGACCGGGCGTCCCGCATCATTTGGTGCAAAATGGTCAAGATCATACCCGACCGCCTCCGCATCCATCTCCCCGCCCAGCTCTTCATCCACAATCGAGAGAATCCCCTGTTCCAGTTCTTCATAAAAATATCGCTCGTCCACATCCCGCGTGACACCACCGGATACCAGCGTGAAGAAATTGTCCTTCGCGTGGGAATATCCGATGTGCGCCGCGTATGTATACTGGTTATCATCTGAAATGCCGCTTCCACAGACATTGTTTGCGATTTTCGCCTCCGTATCCGCAAACAGGTACGCGATGTCATCCCCATATTTAAAATAATTAGCTGGTGCGCGGTATCCGATGAAGGTTCCTCTGTGTCCGGCAGCCCCGGTTCCCGACTGACCGATCATTCCCTCAAACCGCCCCACTTTCAAGTCTCCGCTGATTCGTTCTCCAACGAGTCCTCCGACATTCTGGCTGCCAGAACCGCCGATCGTGCCATTTACATAGGTATTGTAGAGAGCCGCCCCATTCTGAAGCCCCACGATTCCGCCGACAGTCGCATCCGTTCCCTGAATCCGCGAGGTGCTGTTATCCCCGGTGCGGACCTGGCAGTCAATGATACGAGAATCATCCGCCGCTTCCCCGGCGATTCCGCCCGCAAGCGCCTGCGCTCCGGCTGCACGTCCCGTCGTTCGGACGGTTACCTGTGCCATTCCGTTTTCCACCGTGCTGCCTTCCATGTGCCCGATCATTCCACCGACCGCTCCGGTTCCTTCCACATCGCCTTTTACCTGACAATTAAAAATCTTGGAATCCTTCGCATTTCCTGCCAAAATTCCCACCTGACGCACTCCTTTGACCGGCTTTCCTGGTTCCAGCGTCAGATTTCGGATCTCCGCCCCATCCAGCGCACCAAAGAATCCAACATTCGGCGAACTGCCTCCTGCAAACCGGAAATTTGAAATCTTATAACCGTTTCCATCCAGATTTGCCGTAAACGGGTGCGTCACCTCCCCTGAAAATTCCGAATCATCCCGGTAATAACCGATCGGATTCCAGTCCATTCCTCCCAGATCGATGTTCGCCGTCAGCTCAAACCATGCGCCCCGGTAATCCCCCACGATCTCTTCTTCCACCTCGCCGTAATCCGGCTGCATGCCAAACGCCGCCAGGAAGCTAAGTCCCATCAGCTGATGTTTTGTGCGTATCTGATACGGTTTTTGTTTCGTTCCAAGTCCATGTGTTCCATCCAGAAAGCTCAAATCCGCCACATCCCAGTTTTCCCAGAGATTTCCGAGGCTGGCGCTGACGCTAACGCGCGGCATGATTAATTGTGAAGGAGTTGCCTCTATGACTTTGGAAGAACGTAATTCAGAGGGAGTTGCCCTCACATCCGCATTCATAAGCTCACTGGACGATGCAACCAGCTTCTGCCATTCTTTCCGCCTTTTTATGGCATCGTCTGTATCATCCAACTTTTCCTTCCTTTCCGAAATAATCCCCAAATCCCAATCCTCAAACACAAACCCGCTCGCCGCAAACGCCGGCAGCGTCGCCGACAAAAGCATCGTCGTCATCACCGCAAATGGAATCACTTTTTTCATCTTCTTTTTCCCCATACACGTTCCCCTCTTTCCCCAAACATTAGATTGATTTCCCCTTGTCCAATCTCTTTTCCTAATCAAACTGCCAAACAGCTTCACTCCCGCTTTCCAAGCTCAACAAGTATTCTTTTTTACATCTGTGACAGTGCAAATGCCGGACGTACTCCATATGTCTCACTGTCCGTCCTCACCGGACGCAGACAGCCATTTACCAGATCAACGCCATAAATCTGCTGATTATAAATGAATTTCCCGTTTTCATCCTGCAAATAAAAAGGCGTCCGCAGATAATATCCCTGTGAATAGGCACTGACCTGACTTTGTGGGTTATCATCCCCGGAATCAAACCGCCATAGATATTCCCGGTACGCAAGTGCCTCTTCCAATGACAGGCAGAAAAGCTGGTCGTTCATAAGCTGAAAACCAATATCATGACGCGCCAGTTCCCGCCCGGACGTCTGCGAAAATGCACCAGCCGCCGTGCTTCCCATGTACGCGGTCTGGATTCCCGTATGGATCGGTTCCAGACAGAAGCTGCTGTTCTGACTGTTTTTCTGCAGCCATGCGCGCACCTGCGAAGTTTTATAATTATTGTCTTTGCCAAACGAGAAAATCTTCATCTTTTTTCCCGGTTCCGTGTCCACATCCGCCCGGATCACGCGGTCACAGAGAAACAGCGCTGCTTTCCGGTGTTCATTCTGCCAGTCATGGTAATCGTCGTCGATACAGGTAAATGACAAAATCTCTCCGCCCACCTCGCGCAGCTGGACATCGCCCTCCTTCCAGATCACTTTTTCGGGCATTTCACTTTCGCTCCAATCCACGCTTCCACAACGGTCACAGATTTGATCCCCGTTTTCATCCAGGTGCCCCAGCGCCGGAAGGCGCTCTATCTTTTCTTTCTGACATCGTCCGCAGACATACACTGCCCGCCCATTCTTTAAGCAATCATTTTCCTCCCACTCCCATTGGCTCCACTGATGCGTACAAGTACGGTCATCCCAGTTTCTCCGCACCCGGATGCGCGTGATGATATATTCCTTTCCATCCACCGAAAAGGAATCCTCTTCCACCTCAGAATAAACTGCGTCGTATTCCACCCCGATTGTTTTTGCCGACGGTGTAAAATCCTGACCAATCAGATAAAATTCATGCCACGCTGCATCTCCGATCGCAGATACCAGATTCCGGATCCTGGCATCATTTTCCGACTGATTTTGAACGGTCAGGCCGGAACCGCTGCCCGATACCGCCGCATCCTCGCGCCCAAATATGGCGCACTCCGCCTCCCATGCACTCTGTTTCCATCGTTCCAGGCGTTTCCGAAGCGCCAGCATGGCGGCTCCCATTTCTGGAACCTTGCCGCCTCTTTCATATTTGATATAAATTTTTTCAGTTCCTGTTCCATACAGTTCAAATATTTGCGGTGACTGTACCGCTGATTTCCAGATATGCCCGTCGCTCCCTATGATTTGCTCTGGGAAAGATACGTTCAGGGAAGTTCCTTCCAAAACTTTGCCCGTCTGCGTATGAAATATAAGATGATTTGCATTCTCAGCATCTATAAATGAGACGCTGTAGCCGACTATGACAGCTGTTTCTGCCTGTTTCACTGCATTTTCAGCTGCCAGCGCCATTCTACCGGATGAAAATATCAATATCAGTGATATTCCCAAAATGGTACCATTCCGGCAGCGACACCCTTTATGAGCCCCCATGTTTATTTTTAACAACTCAAACCTCCCCTCAAACCCTTTTCACATCCCTTTTCTTATCCTCTTTCGCAAGTTATATAAGGTTACTGTTCACGCATACGTGCCCAGTAACGGAATTTGCCGTGGCTTCGCATTTAAATACGGCAAATTCCTGCTGCCACCACGTTTTCTTACGGCACTTTCGGTTCCAAAAGTGCCTACCTGTGAACAGTAACTATATAAGTTCTAATTTGATTCAAAACACACTCTCACTCTGAGTCAGACAGCGGTTCTTTCCGTCTATAAAAAGCTTTCATTTTACATTGCATATATCATATAATATATTGCACATTTTTTATAACGATACAGTTATCCGATTCTACCAAATTTTCCTAAATCATCGAATTCTGTGCGAAACGCACCTCACAAATTACCAGAATAAAAAGATAAATTAGAACGAAACCACCTGCGACCGCAGTTCATTTCGATAAGATATATTGAGTCTAACACATCTATTCTCTAAATGCAAGAACTCTTTTGGAATTTCCACAACGAAAAACGCCCGCCCCAGAAAATAAAATTCATATTCCAAATTTCATTTTCCAGAGCAGGCACTTTCCCACTAACTCATATATAAATTCCTATTTATTTTATCTCAGCCACATTCTCCCAAGGGTATCCCACATCAATGCCGATGCATCGAGAACGACGCCATATCATACGCCTTCAGGTTCTCATGTACTTCTCTTGCATCTGCCTCGGCGATGAGTTTGTCTCTCGACTTCTTCGCCTCCATCTCGGCTTTGTGCTTGCTCGGTCCGCCGACACAGCCGCCGACGCACGCCATACCCTCGATGAAGTCCTCCGGCAGACGTCCCACTTTCAGAAGAAGAAGGGCTTTCTTACACTCAGCCGCACCGTTGCAGCGCGCTACCTTGATATCGGTATTCTCACCAGACTCCTTCAGACATTCTAATACCGCCGCTGTTACACCGCCGCCGTTGCCGAAGCGTTTTCCAAATACACTGGCTTCCTGCATGCTGTTCTCTTCCGGCTCCAGATTTACGTCTTTCGCCCGCATCATCGCACGGATCTCTCCGTAAGTCATCGCATAGTCCGCATTGCCCTGGATATTCAGATCCAGCGTCTCGCTCTTCTTCGCGATACACGGTCCGATAAAGACAGTGACAACCTCCGGATCCTGCGCCTTCAGCATACGGGAGATCGCACACATCGGTGAAACCGTCGTGGACATATTGTCAAGCAGCTGTGGAAAATGCTGTTTGATCATGTTGACAAATGCCGGACAGCAGGAGGTCGTCATCTTCTTGCCCTCTTTGTAAGCTTCCGCCCACTCTTCTGCCTCGGCTGCCGCGGTCATATCGCCGCCCAGACCAACCTCGATCATATCTGCAAATCCAATCTTCTTTAAAGCTGTTTTCCAGCTTGCAAACGTGATGTCCGGTCCAAACTGGCCTTCGGTCGCCGGTGCCAGCATCGCTACGACCTTTTTGCCTGCGTTGATCAGGCGGATCACATCGACCATGAAGGTCTTGGAACCGATCGCACCGAACGGGCAGGAATGGATGCAGGCGCCACACTGGATACATTTTTTCTCATCGATCACACATACACCATACTCATCGTAGGTAATCGCATCCACTGGGCAGACCTTCTTACACGGGCGCTCCAGATGGGCAATCGCATTGTATGGGCATGCCTGAGAACACTTTCCGCACTCGCGGCATTTATCTGGGTCGATGTGCGCCTTGGTATTTCCCATGCTGATCGCTCCAAACGGACAGGAGTTCTGGCAGGCTTTACCCATACATTTACGGCAGTTATCGGTGACTGTGTAGGACGCAATCGGGCACTCCTCACAGGCTGCATTGATAACCTGTACGACGTTGTTTGTATTGCGGTCAGACGGACATTTACCTTCTGCCAGACGGATTCTCTGGCGGACAATCTCCCTCTCCTTGTATACACAGCAGCGGTACTGTGCCTGCGGACCAGGGCTGATTTTGTACGGAATATCATCTCTTCCGTCCTCTAACTGATCATTCCAGGCAAGCTTTGCTACCTCATAAAGTATCTCATGTTTGATGCGCAGAATTGTCGCGTCATTCGTTACCATGGTTTATCCTCCTTATTAATAATACGTTACCGTAACTTTCTTTCCCATACCTTCGACTGCTTCTTTTAGCTGTTTGACCAGGTTCTGGCGGATTCCCAGATCAAACGCCATCCCTGGATTCTGGTAGGCGCTGTTCGCCGCCGTTCCCACAAACATATGTAATTCCGTGCAGTCTTCTATCAAAATCTTCGCGATCATGGACGCACCATTTTTCTTGTCCAACTCGCTGAAAAACTCAGAACTTAAATCGCATTCGATCAGATAGCGTTTCAGAAGTTCGATCGCTTTCCGCAGCGTCAGGACTCCCTCCGTCACCAGATCGATGCCTTCCATAAAAGCGATCGGCGGAATATCCGGGTCGCTGTAATCCATTGATACCCGCAGCGGTCGTCCCAGCTCCCGCGACAGGATCGTCGCGCTGGTTCCGCCCGATACAATGTGCTTTGCCGACTCATCTTTCATAAAATCCGCCGTGATCGTCTCATCGTCGTTGCGGTCGAGCGGCGGTCCCGTCATCAGGTTGACCGGTTTCCGGTCAATGATCCGAGCTACCACCGTCGTATCATCGCCCGGTTTTCCCTCGTAAATCTGGCTGCATTCCGCACAGAGTGCCGCCGCCATACGTGCCGACGAAAGAGAGGTCAGGCATTGTTCCGAAACAAACTCTGCCACCGACTCCCACGGCCAGCCAAATTTATATTTGCCGCTCTTTCCGACTCCCGCGTGCGTCACGCCGTCGCTGACAAGTACCAGCGCATCACCCTTCTGAACCTGGAACCGGCACTCGCTGATCTCCTTGTCCTTGACGAGACGCTTGTATTTCTGCAGCTCCACCACATGACCACAGCGCAAAAAAATGCATCGCGGGTTATCATATTCAACTAAATATACCTCGCCGTTGTTGAAAATCTGTAGAATCGAGAACGTCGCATACGCCACCTGTCTCGTCTGACAGATCGGAAGCGTCTGCACAATCGTCTCCACACATTCCTCCAGCGTGGCTCCATTTAAAAACATCGTACCCAGAATCTTTGCCGTCAGCGTCGAAAGAATATTCGCCTTGACGCCGCTTCCCATGCCGTCCGCCAGAATGATAACGTCCGAATCTTCCGTTTTCAGGCACTCTACCGTATCGCCGCACAGGATCTCTGAATACTTATTCAGACTTTTAAACGTGACATCTACGGTTACTCCCATTTATCGGACCTCACTTTCGCTCTCATCGTCAATCAGGGAACACAGCTTCATCAGGGTTGTCTTCGTCTCCGCCGTCGTCTCACCCAGGAGTCCGGCAATATTCTGTGCAACCATCATCTGTTTGTAAATAACATTCTGTGCCAGATCAATGGTCGCCTTTTTCTTGGCATATTCCTGTTTTGCCTGTTTTTCCTCGCGCGTCACATCAATGATCGTGGCAATGACAAAATTGCCGTCATCGATATACGCAATGTTTTGAAGCGTCACAAGATTCCGATCCGGATAGATCACCTTCCGGCTGTGGACGCTTGTGTGCGTCCGGAATACCTCGCGTACATCCTCGGCGTTGATAAAGTCCTCCAGCGGTTTTCCCTTGATCGCCTCCGGTTTGACGCCGAAATACATTTCTGCCGCCACCGAACACTCCTGGATCCGCATATCATCGTCGATGATCATGATCAGGTTCGGGGACGTATCCATCACCAGATGAGACAGCGACTGCGCCCGGTCATGCAGGTACGGAATACACATATCGACCTCCGCCTTTTTCTGGAAAACAGCGATCGCCTTCTCCCGGCAGGTCGGATAACCGCACGCACCACAGTTTAATTCCTGCTCCGGCGTCATCTTGCCCGTCTTTTTCAAGATCTCCCGGATCTCTTCCTCGGTCGGAATCCGCTCCTTCTGGGAACGATCCACAAACGTCCGGTGAATCTCCACCTGGCGCGCCGCCTCATGCATCAGGGATAGATCTGCCGGTTCCTTCGGAAGCATCGCTTCCAGATCCAGCTTAACTTTAAAACTCGACACTGAGGTCGCCGTGGACGGTCCATTGACACAGCCTCCATGACAGGCGTTCATCTCGATGAAACAGCCAGCCACCTCGCCGGTTTTCATCGCCTCACAGACATCCAGGCAGTCCTTCACGCCGCTGACGTAGAACTTGCGGTACTTGTCCGGTTTCTTCTGGGTCGCCGTCACCGCCGTAAGCAGTCCGCCGCTGACCGGATAACGCAGATTCGCGCCCGGTTCACGATCTTCGAACGGTTCTTCCTCACATGCTTCGATCTCGATCTGTTCCTCTGACAGCCACTGTTTTAAATCCTCAAATGTGAGGACTGCATCGGGCTTCACAACCCTGTTTTTCTCTTTTTCCGCGATACACGGTCCGATCACGACTACCTTCGCCGCCTCGCCGAACTCCGCGTGCAGCATGCGCGTATGGATCCCCGACGGAATCAGCACCGGTGCCAGATATTTGATCAGTTCCGGTGATGCCATGGCATATCCAATGCGCATTCCCGCCATGGAACGTGATTTTGAAAATGTCTGCACTACGATCAGATTATCATATTTTTCAAGTAACGGCTGGG
>ERZ779861.1583-NODE-1583-length-24967-cov-4.391016_pt1 | contig 24967 bp, 19 predicted proteins | sample MGYA00511558_ERZ779861 | MGnify/ENA primary metagenome ERZ779861 (study PRJEB29588, sample SAMEA2163432) | human gut metagenome | biome: human gut; feature: human-associated habitat; material: faeces | place: Denmark | collected 2008/2010 ...
ATATTGGTATACAGACCTCTTATTCGAGGTTAAATTCTACTTCGTCAGTGAGCATCTTCCAGATGACTCTGACAAGCTTGCCGGCACAGTGCCCAAGTGCATTGTAGTGAGACCGGCCTTCAGCCCTCTTGGCATCATAATAAGCCTTGAAGGTTGCGTTGTTTCTGACAACGTTCCAAGCTGCATTTACAAGGGCATATCGTAAAACACGAGAGCCACGTTTGGACATCCTTGTTGTCTTAGCCTGAAAGTTACCAGACTGATAAACAGAAGGATCCAGGCCTGCAAAAGCAAGCAGCTTGTTTGGATTGGAGAAACGGTGAATATCACCTATTTCACCAAGAATCATTCCACCATTGATATAACCGATACCAGGAATGGTCATGATGACAGAATCGTTAAATTTCATGATATCCGTCATCTCAGCTTCAATCTTTTCTAATTGGCTATCCAGTAACTCGATTTGTTGAATGGTTTGAGTTATCTGAATAGATATAGCGCTGTCGTTAGCACCGACAGACTTCTGTGCGAGAACTCTTAATTCTTTGGCCTGCTCTTTAGTAAAGTGTCCGTGCGAGTTCACTTTGAGCAGATTTGCCAGATGAGTCATATGCATGGAAGCAATCTCTTTTGGAGAAGGTGCTTCTTTCAAAAGAGCATAGACAGCATTCTGATGCAGACCGGATTTAAAAAAGTATTGGGTTTCCGGGAAAACCTGATCAACATAGGTTGTCAGTTTGATTTTCAATCGGGTGCGTTGCTTAATGGTTTTCTGCCGAAAGCGCCCCAAGGCCTTAAGATCCATCATATCGAGATCAAAGAAGGTAATAAATCTTAGGTCATCCTGCATCATAAGAGTTTTAGCAATAACAAATGTGTCGACCTTATCTGTCTTTGTTTTACGAACATTGTTCTTACGCATCTGACAGGTTTTGATGGGGTTCAACACACACACTTGGTAGAACTCAGCAACAAGGTATCGAACAAGGTTGTCACCGTAGTGTGCCGTCGACTCAAGACCGATGATGATGCTGTTCTTATCGAATGATTCGAGCTTAGAGACCAGCAGTTGGAAGCCATCAGCGTCGTTTGTGAATTTGAACGGCTCAATGAGTATTTCACCGTCCGAAGAAATCGCAGCGGCGAAATGGTTAAGTTTGGCAATATCAATGCCTACAAAAATTTTCATGAGGTTGTACCTCCCTTTCCTAAAGTCTGATACCATGATGTCCACCATCGATTATCATCGTAGACTTGATAGAAATAAGTACTCTGAGTGAAAAACACTCCGGCAACATCCAGCTAATAAACAATTCAGATAAAGGTAGCGGCAATACACTCCAGTCGAGTAGTCAAGGCTACAGGGAAAAATCAAAAGTCCATAGTATCTGAATTGTATTGAACCACGATATTAAAAGAAAGGAAACGGGTGATAATTAACTTCCTAATTATCATACAAGGTATGAATGAGGAAAATGTTATGAATATTTTACATTCCAACAGGGAAAAATTAGAAAAATATAAAAAGGTTATCAGGCTGGCGATTGCGATTGTTACTACAATGATATGTGTTTGTGGCATTTATTACCTGTACATGAACCGTCATGTGAAATTTCAGGATAAAAACATGGCATATGAGATAAGCAGAACAATTGGACCAAACGTTAATCCAGAGAATGTAAAATATAAAGATGTATATGCTATAAAGGAATTGAATATAGGTTTTCCAGGAAAGTATGATACTTTAGAAGATATAAAACTTTGTAAAAATTTGAGGATATTAACAATAAATGGTGGAGGCGATAAATGGAAGCCATTAAAAAAAGAGGAAGACATAGATTTTTTATTATATGAGCAGGCACAAAAGTATCAAAAAGAATTATCAGATATAGTCCCAAGTTTGAAAAGAATAGAAATTTTTTCTTTTTCAAATTATTTGGAAAACTGTAATATTTCAAATTTTGATTTTTTAGCAAAATGCTGCAATATGAAAGTTATTAAGATTTATGATAGTACAGTTAGTGATTTCGGTTTTCTCAAAAATTGTTCAAAGGTAAAAGAAATATACTTATGGGGTAGCAATATAAAAGATGCAGATGATCTAAAATCGCTAAAAAATCTGGAAACGATATGTATATATGATACCCCTTTGTCAAAAGATGAAACTGAGGTAGAAAGCCTGTGCAAGGCATTTCCAAATGCAAAGATATTCATAAGTGAGGATAAGGTGCAGAATATTGACATAAAAGAGGAATAGGGGATACCAGGATAAAAATGATAGATTAAGAATTGTATATTAATTGTATTTTATAGCCATACTTTACTTTGAAAGGAATTAAAGTATGGCTATAAATATGGGTAAAAGAGATACATTTGCACAAAACGAAAGCATATCGCCCCGCCAGCTATACAGACTATACGTCTTTAATCTGCTTGGAGTCGGTACACTGGTGCTTCCAAACAATCTGGCGAAACTGGGAAAGTATGGTTTTATCTCAATCGCACTTGGTGTTTTCATGGCATGGCTGTTTATGTGGATAGTGAGCGAGGTACGAGAACAGAAGAAAAGTATATATGACAGAAGCTTTGGTAAAACAGCACATCCCAAAATGTTAATTTATGATTTAATTATTGCGATATACGAGCTGTCACAGGCCGCATTTCTTGCATGGATATTTGTAAAGCTGATACGTGACAGCCTTATACCGGATGAGTCATTTACAGTTGTACTTCTTGTGATAATGGCAGTGTGCGCTTATGCGCTAAGTGGCGGAGTGGAGTGCCGTGCCAGGGTATACGAGGTAGTATTTTTCTTTGTGCTGATACCGCTTGCTGCTATGCTTTTGTTTGCGCTATCGGATGTGAGATCAGACTATCTGATGATTAAGGACAGAGTCGGTGTGGACTTTGGCATAGCGGATATATTTGCGGGCGCATACTATGTGTTTGCAGCATCCATTTCCGTGTTCAATATACTGTTTGTAAGGGAGCGCACTGCCTCACAGATACGATGGAGTGTGAGTAAAGCAATACTCACATATGCAGGCATTCTTTTTTTATTGTATGCAGTATTGCTTGGGAGCTTCGGAAAATATTCATTGTCAGAAATCGAGTTTCCGGCTGTCGTACTGATGAGTGATGTGCAGATAAAGGGAAGCTTCTTTAAGAGGGCAGATGCACTGATGCTGTCGGTGTGGTTTTTCACGCTGTTTTCAGTGCTCATTATGAGCCTTTATTATGCGGTTTTAAGATGTGAGAATTTTGCTAAAAATACGACAAAAGGTATATTTACATTTAATAAAAGCCGAGGCTTCAGTAACAATAAACAATTAAGCTGTGACAGACAGAAAAGCCATGACGAGGAAAATAGCAGTATGAGAAGCTGGTGCATCATATTTGTCATAGCAATCACAGTGACTTTAGCATATATTCTTGAAAGTGGAGATGAAATCGTGAAAAAATATCTTGGATTTTTAATGTGCATAGCGATACCGGTCATAGTAGTGCTGACGATAGGTCTCATGCTTACCGGCTGTAGTGCAGTGGAGCTTGAGGAGCGCTGCTTTCCGACACTTGCTGCGGTGGATGTTGTAGCTGTAGATACTGACGAAATAACCGATAAAGAAGTAACTGATTACAAAGAATATGTTAGCCACAGAGATGATTTGGCAAATGAAAATAGCGGATATATAGAGTTTTATTATAACATGGACAAATCCTATGAGCCCGAATATGCAGATGATATCAAAACAGCCGTGGACAGCTTCGAGGAGCGGCTGTCACAAAAAGCCGATACCAATCATCTGAAGGTGATATTAATAGGAAAAACGCTTAGAAATGATAAAGCAGCTTATGCAAGCTTCATGGAATACTGCAAGACATCCAAAAAATTTCCGAGAAACACATACGTGTGCATAGCAGATGATATAAATGATATCTTTGATAACATGGGTGATTATTATGAGCAGAAAATAAATAAGGAGAATCATGAGGATGGGGAACCGATAATTACACTTGGCACCTTGCTGGATGACTATACGAATGAAATTCATGAAACTCGGTAAAATTTTTAAAAAAGATGAATAAGCTCTTCAAATAAGGCAATACTTGTTTACATGAGAAAGAGAATAATAATAACAACCATAGCAATAATATCACTTACGGCAGCGATAGCTGCAAAAAATCATACACCTGTCGCAAACACCAATAGTATAGCGTGTACAGCCGATATGCAAAAATCCATTGCCGGCAAAATCCTGCGCTTTCATGTGCTGGCAAACAGTGACAGTGAAGCAGACCAGAATGTGAAAAAGCAGGTGCGCGATGCAGTGGGGGCTTACATAGAGCCATATCTGCTGGAGTGCGAAAATATCGAAGAAACCAGAGCCACAGTAAATGACCATATGGACGAAATAATAGCGGTATCAAAGGAGACGCTTGCAGCAAACGGCTTTACATATGGCGCATCGGCAGAGCTTACACACACCGATTTCCCGGAAAAGACGTATGGGGACTATACATTTCCGGCGGGAAATTATGAGGCGCTTGAAATAACACTGGGCGATGGAGCCGGTCATAACTGGTGGTGCGTGCTGTATCCAAATATGTGCTTCAGGGGCAGTGTGTATGAGGTGGTGGATGATGATGCAAAGGAAAATCTTAAGGAGGTGCTCACACCGGATGAGTATGAGAGTGTGTTTGACAGCGGAAAATATGAAATAAAACTAAAAATCCTTGATATTTTCAGATAAAACAGTTAGTATATTCATGCTGAAAAATGTATTATAAGAAAATATGTAATGATAAATTATTAAAGAGTGAAATGATGTAACTATTCAGAACAGAAATATGCGGCTTACAACTGTGAAGGCACTAAACAGTTACGAATTAATTTAAATATGCAAGAGGATAAGGAGAAAGAAATGACAAAGGATGTAGTAGTATCATTAAAGGGCCTGCAGCTCGCACCGGACCAGCAGTCGGATGCGGTAGAGGTGATTGCCCCGGGAGAGTATTATATAAGAAATAACAAGCACTATGTGCTTTTTGAGGAAATAATGGAGGGTGAGACCCAGACACTCAAAAATATGCTTAAATTCAATGACAATTATCTTGAGTTCACCCGCAAGGGACCTATGAGTGTACATATGATATTTGAGAAGGGAAAGAAAAACCTGACATATTATTATACACCGTTTGGAAGTATCCAGATAGGTATTGATGCCACAAGCATAGAGGTAAAGGAGACTGAGGACGAGATAAGAGCAGAGGTAAAGTATGCACTTGATGTCAACTATGAATTTGTAGGTGACTGTCACATCAATATAACTGTGAAGAAAAAAGGCGCAGCAGTCAAAATTGCATAAAAGTCTGCCAGGCCTATGGGGGTAAAAAATATATAAAGCATATAAAAAACAGAGCATGTGAGGATGAATGCCATCCCACATGCTCTGTTTATGTACATGAAAATTAAAATCATGATATTATTTCTTTTTTGCTTTTTTAGCAGCCTCTTTAGCAGCTTTTCTTTCAGCCTTTGCAGCCTCCTCAGCCTTGAGCTGTTCGTTGGCCTTGCTGTAGTTTTCTGCCATTCTTGCACGGAAGCCTTTTTTCTTCTTAGGCTTCTCAAGAGGTCCTCTGATACCGCGGACAGCTGTGATGTAGATACCGCTGACAGAAGCCTTAACCTCTTTCTTTAAAGGAATCTCATCAAAGATCTGCTCGTCTGCTATAAGAGTCATGACTCTTGGTCCGACCTTGGCCTTGACAACAGGCAGCTTTGAGCGGCGCATAAGCTTTGGTGTCTGCTCAATAATCTGCTGTGGGAGACCGGCATCCTTTAGCTTCATACGCTTTTTGTCAATGATTAGCATGTTGACGGTCTGTGATGCAGCAGCTATCTGCTCGTCCTGCTCTTCCTTTCTTTTTTGTGCTTTTTTACCGAGGATTGTTAATACTATAAATGCTACCACAAGCACTACTGCGATAACAATAAGTACGATTAATGCTGGATTCAAAACGTATCCCTCCTAAAAATTTGCTTATTTAAATTAATTCTATCAAATATGCTAAAAAAAATCAATCTTTATTGCAAGAATAGGTAAAACCGTAGTATACTAAAACTATATTTTGGAAAAAGTCATTAGAAGACGCAAATGGGTATTTATTAATGAAGAAAATTGCTCTTCTGGTTGATGGCTGGAGAAGATACGTAACATATTCGTGGGTTGAGGGTATCATGGAAGGCTCTAAAGAGCTGGGACTGGATGTGTGCCTGTATTTTTACAACACCAACGGAACCTGGAGTCAGGATTCAAAGTTTAACAAAGGCGAATATGCGCTGAACGATTTGCCTGATTTAAACAGCTTCGACGGAGTGGTATTTGACTGCACCAATACGACCAACCTGGATGAGATACAGTATATGGTCAGAAAGCTTCAGTCGGTAAATGTGCCGGTAGTGAGTATCGGGTATAAGGTTGATGGGTTTTACTATGTAGGCAACGATAATAAGAGGCTGTTTCGCAAGGTAATGGATCATATGTACTATGCGCATGGCTGCAAAAGCTTTGTGTTTGCAGGTGGTCCGCCGTATCATTATGAGAACAGAATGCGTTTTGAGGCCTTCAAGGAGGCTTTAAGTGATTATGGCATACCACTTACAGCTGATATGTACATGTTTGGTGATTTTGATTATCAGACAGGCGTCAGGTATATGAGTGATTGGCACGAGAGCAAAAAGCCGTTACCGGATGTCTTTTTATGTGCAAATGACAATATAGCAGCAGGACTGTGTGCGACAGCAGAGGTTCTTGGATACAAGGTACCACAGGATTTTAAGGTCACAGGCTTTGACAATCTGGATAAGGCTGCGTATTTTAACCCACAGATTACAACAGTGGATAACAACAGGGGCAATATAGGCAGAAATGCTCTTGAGATATTTAAGGCGCTTTGGAATGGCACGGGCGATGCTTCTGATAAATACCTTGATTCTGAGTTTATCCCGGCTGAGAGCTGCGGATGCCCTAATACCGGCAGAGTGGATTATCGTAATTACATAAAGAATATTATCAAAGGCTCCGTTGCAAGAGAGCAGGAGGAGGATGCAGTAATGATCCTCCAGAAAGAGCTCGAGGAGTGCAATGAATACTATGATTTGTTTGAGAGATACTCTGACTATATACAGAGCATGAAGTGTGACGGAGTGTATGTGGTCGGTGTTTCTGATCTGGCAGCTGCAAGGAACAATGCACACTTTAGGAAGCATGGCTATGATATTGACGACGAGGTTGTACTCTATGCGGATGACAAGGACAATGGAAAGCTTGAGTTTAAGAGTGTAAATGACCTTATGCAGTACATGCAGAGTGTAGATAAAAACACCTGCTATATGTATTGCTCGCTGCATTTCAGGGACGAGATAGTGGGCTATGTAATACTCAGGAATCCTGAGTTTTTGTACGACCATCCTGAGCAGTTTGATATACAGTCTGCCCTGCTCAAGAGGCTTGAGAATCTTTTTAAGCAAAAGGTACTTGAGAATACAAATAATGAGCTTAAGAATCTCTACAACCATGATGCGCTCACAGGCCTGTACAATCGTGTGGCATGCAATGAGATGGTCATTCCTATGTTTGCTGAGCTTGAAGCTCAAAATGTCGGCTGCACCATAGTATTTCTCGATGTGGATGATTTCAAGGACATAAATGATACATACGGACACCAGTACGGTGACGAGCTTTTAAAGACTGTGGCGAGGGTGCTTGATGAGCAAAAGCCTGAGGGAAGTATGGTATATAGATTCGGTGGAGATGAATTTATCGTGTTTATCCCTGGGGACAGACATGACACTGCTGAGAAGTATATAAAGCGCGTGTATGATATCATGGAGCAGCACAGCCTGTTTATCAGTCACGGCATCATATATACGAAGCCGGGCAGTGGTAAGAGCTTTGACGATTATCTCGTAAGTGCTGACACCAAGATGTATCAGCTTAAGCAGCAGCGCAAGCAGAAAAAGGATAGCAATTTCTTAAAGGGAGTGGATATTTCATCCGTTCCTATGATGGTTGACAATAATATACAAATAATGGACAGGGAAGGTCATGTGTGCAGGGTATTTGATTTTTTAAAGCTGAATAATGTAAATTCAGTCCGTCTGCGCATATGGAATGAGCCTGATAAGGTGCCGGAGTCTAAGGGGTATTGCAGTCTTACATATGTTCTCGAGATGGCTCATGTCATTAAAAAATACAAAATGCATTTTCTGCTGGATTTTCATTATTCAGATTACTGGGCAGATCCGGGACAGCAGAATAAGCCTGATGCGTGGAAGAATTTAAGCTTTGATGAGCTGAAGGAGGCAGTGCACAAGTACACATATGATGTGCTATACAGATTAAAAATCATGGATTGTGCGCCGGATATGGTTCAGATTGGCAATGAAATAAGGAGTGGTATGCTGTTTCCGGATGGTGCAGTGCCACAGTACAGGCAGCTTGCTGCGCTTGTAAATGAGGGAATCAGAGCTGTCAGGGAGCTGCTACCGGAGACAAAGGTCATGATTCATCTGGATCAGGGAGGCAGATATAACTGTATTATGCCTTGGTTTGATTCTATGTTTAATGCGGGCATGCTGCCGATTGACGCGATTGGCCTTTCCTTTTATTCGTTCTGGCATGGTACCTTCATGGATTTGAAGGATACTATGAGCAGGCTCATAAAATTATATAATCTGCCGGTTTATATTGTGGAGACAGCTCATCCGTGGAGGCATTGCAAGGGAGATCATATCTCGAAGGAACTCATGGAGACTGCAGGCCTTGATGCAGGCAGTGCAGAGCAGAAGAAGTCTCTTGAAATAATCATGCAGATAGCAGCAGAGGTGTCAAAGGATACCGGAAAGACAGGTGTATACTACTGGGAGCCTGTCGGTGTGCCTGGTAAAGGCATGGGAACCTGGTTTGAGAATATGGGCATGTTTGACGAGCATGGCAGGGCTTTGCCGGGCTGGGATGCAATCAGGGACTTTGATCCGAAAAATCCGCCGATTAAAGAGCTTGATAAGTATATTGAATCACTTTATGAGTATGAAGAAACACCGGAGGTGGAGGATTTCATGAAGCTTCTTATGATTCATGGAAATCTAATCTCAAATCCTGAATTTAAGGATGGATTTAATAATTGGCAGATTGAGACAAGCCTCGAAGAAGGACAGTATACACTGGGTAAGGATGGAGTGTTTATCTTTTCAGATGCCAATTTTGACTATTCGATAAGCCAGACGGTGGATATTGAATATACCGGTGAGTATATAGCAGCGGTTGACTATAGAGGAACCAATACAACAGGTGTCGAGGTCGAGCTGTTTATGGATGTGGAGGATGAAAGCGGCGTTCATACATATACAAGCGATGTTTTCCCGGATGATATCAGGTTTGTGACACATCTGCTTAAGCCGGTAAGGCTGCAAAAGAATGCCAGGGTGACAGTAGGGCTTAGGATGCATACTCCTCCGGTGTTTGCAAAGATAAAGAAATTTTCACTCGTTGTAATTTAACCTGATATGTGATATTGTAGACAGGTATAGTGTTTTGCGGATGCGTTTTTGCCGTGGCAGGGCATTATACATATAAATAACATGACTTACAGATTTCAGGAGGATTCCAATGAGTGAGAAAAAGAATACAGGTAAGAAGGCAATCATAGCAGTGATTGTGATTGCACTTATCGTGGTAATTATTGCGCTTGTTGCTGTAATAAGCGGCAAGAGCAAAAAGGGTGGCTCAAAGAGCGCAACAGAGGCAGGCACCGAGGCCGGCAGCGAGACGATGCGAAGCGGACAGTTTGACATAGACTACGCAAAGCAGGTTACAAAGCTTGCAGACTATTCAGGTATTGCAATTACTGTCTCAAACGATTATGAGATAAACGATACAGCAAAGCAGAAATATCTGACCAATGTGCTTCAGTCATATGGTGCAGATGCGTACAAGCAGGTTACAGATCGTGATACAGTTGCAGATGGCGATTATGTCAAGGTTGATTACACAGGATATAAGGATGGCAAAGCATTTGATGGTGGCTCAGCTACAGATGTGATGCTTGATGTGACAAATAACAGCCAGGTCGGCGGTTCATCCTTTATTGATGGATTTACAAAGCCTATAATCGGAGCCAAGGTTGGTGACAAGGTTAAGGGTGACGTGACATTTCCTGAGGATTATGGCAATGACGACTTAAACGGACAGACAGTTACATTTGAGTATACAGTAAAGGGCATTTACTCAGCAGATCCTGTTGCACTTGCTGATATGACTGACGAGCAGGTCAACACAGTGTTTGGAAAGGCCGGAGTGACAACAAATGCCCAGCTTACCACACAGATTGAGAAGGATTTGAAGCAGCAGCTCTACAGCGCTGAGGTGGACAAGATAAAGAGCTACATGATTGACAACAGCACAGTCGAGATTCCTGATGAGTATCTACAGGCCAGACTCAATGAGTATATTGCTTCATTTACCAAAGAAAATGTCAAGGATGGACAGACACTTAAGAAATATTTAAAGTCCAACTACAACATGACAGTGGATCAGGCCACAGAAAAGTGGAAGGAGAATCTGACAGACCAGATAAAGACAGAGTTCATCTTTGGGCTTATAGCTGAGAAGGAAAATATCAAGATGGATGATGATGCCTTCAACAGCTATGTGGATTACATCGTATCAGCCAGCAATGGTCAGTTCAGCAAGGCTTCTGAGGTATACAAGTATTTTGGAAGCGGACACAAGGATGAGGGAAAGACATACCTTAAGAACCAGTACCTTGTAAACAAGGCTATTGATACAGTCACAGAGAAAGCAAATGTGACATTTGAGGATGGCAGTGCGGCGCCGGATACTTCAAGTGGCAGCGCGGATGCCGAATAATAACGATAAATATGCTGTCTGTGGTGATGCGCAGGCAGCTTAAATGGAGGATTAGATAATGGAACTTACAAACATACGCGAGATTTTCCGCAACAAGGACAAATTCGCTGACAAAGAGGTGACTATCGGAGGATGGGTCAGAAGCAATCGTAATTCAAAGAACTTTGGATTTATCGTGGTAAACGACGGTACATTTTTTGAGCCAATCCAGGTTGTATACGGAAATGGCTTAGACAACTATGATGAGGTTGGCAAGATCAATGTCGGAGCTGCAATTATCGTAAGAGGTACACTTGTGCTTACTCCGGATGCAAAGCAGCCATTTGAGATTCAGGCAGCAGAGGTGACTGTTGAGGGTGCATCCACACCGGATTATCCTTTGCAGAAGAAGAGACATACATTTGAGTATCTTCGTACAATCTCACACTTAAGACCTCGTACCAATACTTTTGAGGCAGTTTTCAGAGTGCGCTCACTCTGCGCATATGCTATTCACAAATTCTTCCAGGAGAGGGATTTTGTGTACGTGCACACACCGCTTATCACAGGAAGTGACTGTGAGGGTGCAGGAGAGATGTTTCAGGTGACCACACTTGATTTGAACAATCTCCCTATGACAGAGGATGGAAAGGTGGATTTCTCAAAGGATTTCTTTAATAAGCCTACCAACCTTACTGTTTCAGGACAGTTAAACGGCGAGACATATGCTATGGCATTCAAGAATATCTACACCTTCGGACCTACCTTCCGTGCGGAGAATTCAAACACCACACGTCATGCGGCAGAGTTCTGGATGATTGAGCCTGAGATTGCTTTTGCAGACCTTGAGGATGATATGATGCTTGCAGAGAGCATGCTCAAGTATGTTATCAACTATGTGCTTGAAAATGCACCTGAGGAGATGGCATTTTTCAACAATTTCGTGGACAAGGGGCTGCTTGACAGATTAAGAAATGTTGTTGAAAATGATTTTGCCCGTGTGACATACACAGAGGCTATCGACATCCTTTCAAAGCACAATGACAAGTTTGATTACAAGGTATCATGGGGCTGTGATTTACAGACAGAGCATGAGAGATACCTTACAGAGCAGATTTACAAGCGCCCTGTATTTGTCACAGATTATCCGAAGGAGATAAAGGCCTTTTACATGAAGCTGAATGACGACGGAAAGACCGTTGCAGCAGTTGACTGTCTCGTGCCGGGAATCGGAGAAATCATCGGTGGAAGCCAGAGAGAGGATGACTATGACAAGCTTCTTGCCAGAATAAATGAGCTTGGACTTTCAGAGGATGACTACAAGTTCTACCTTGACTTAAGAAAATACGGCTCTGCAAGACACGCAGGCTTTGGATTGGGCTTTGAGAGATGCGTAATGTATCTTACCGGCATGGGCAATATCCGTGACGTTATCCCATTCCCTAGAACAGTTAATAACTGTGAGCTGTAATCACGAATGAATTTCATACATGAATAATTACCGCCCTTTGCACATATATATGATGTGTGGAGGGCGTTTTTATGTGGAGAAAAATCAAAGGTCCTGTGATAACAATATGTATTATGCATCTTACGGCGCTTTTGTGCCTTATCATACTTTCTATAGTACAGTGCTTTGTCGACATGGCGGAGTGGATAAAGTTTGCACTTGCCATGGCGGTCAATATAGTGGTGGGGTTTGTGTGCGGATTTTTGCTCAAATGCTGCTTTCACCGCAGACGTTTTATCAGGGTGACGGTCGTAGCATACTGGATAACGTATGTGATAGCAACAGTGGTCATAGATATAGGTGAATCAAAAAATATATTCGAGCTTTTGATAATACTCCTTCTGGTAATGTTTTCAGCGCTTGTTTTTCGCTAAAAAAGGACTTTTCATATTGATAATGCTGTGATATAATGTTGAAAGCAAATATGATGTGTCAATGAGACATCGTTAAATGAAAAGGAGATAAAAATGAAACACGTAAAGACATTAAATACAAGAAAATTACAGAACACTGTTAAAAAGGGCGGATGTGGCGAGTGCCAGACATCATGCCAGTCAGCTTGCAAGACATCTTGTACAGTTGGAAACCAGACTTGTGAGCAGTACAAATAGTCATAGGTGAAGCGGATTTAAAGAGTGTGCGCTGATAGGTGCACACTCTTTTCGCAGTGTAATTTTAAAATGTGTATAGAAAGAGAGGAATATTGTAGTGGTTCATCAGTACAAGAACAACGGCTATAATATTGTCTTAGATGTCAACAGTGGCGCAATCCATGTGGTGGATGATGTCACATATGACGTTATTGAGCTGTTTGAGGACAACTCAGCTAAGGAGATTATTGAAAAGCTTGTGGACAGGTATCCACAGACGGAGATAGAAGAAGCAATACAGGAAGTAAATGAGCTTAAGGATAATGAAGAGCTCTTCACAGAAGATACATACAAAGAACGTATCATAGATTTCAAGAAGCGCCAGACAGTTGTAAAGGCACTTTGCCTTCACATAGCGCACGACTGCAACCTTGCCTGCAGATATTGTTTTGCAGAGGAGGGCGAGTATCACGGCAGACGAGCTCTCATGAGCTACGAGACAGGAAAACAGGCACTTGATTTCCTGATTGCCAATTCAGGCAGTAGAAGAAACTTAGAGGTAGACTTCTTTGGAGGAGAGCCTCTCATGAACTGGGATGTGGTGAAGCAGCTTGTGGCATATGGAAGAGAGCAGGAGAAGCTTCATGACAAGCATTTCAGGTTCACACTCACCACAAACGGTGTGCTCTTAAATGACGAGATTATGGAGTTCGCCAACAAAGAGATGGACAATGTAGTTCTTAGTATAGACGGACGCAAGGAGGTTCATGACCGTATGAGACCTTTCAGAAAGGGTGCCGGCAGTTATGACCTTATTGTTCCGAAATTCCAGAAGTTTGCAGAGAGCAGACATCAGGACAAGTACTATGTGAGAGGTACATACACACATTTCAATACTGATTTTTCAAAGGATGTGCTTCATCTGGCTGATTTAGGCTTCAAACAGATTTCGGTTGAGCCTGTGGTGGCACAGCCTACAGATGAGTATGCACTTAAGGAATCTGATTTACCTGTGCTCTTTGATGAGTACGACAGACTTGCAGCAGAGATGGTAAAGAGAAACAAGGCAGGAAACGGCTTCAATTTCTTCCATTTTATGATAGATTTAGAGGGAGGACCTTGTGTATATAAGCGTCTTTCCGGTTGTGGCTCAGGAACTGAGTACCTGGCAGTGACTCCATGGGGAGATTTATATCCATGCCACCAGTTTGTGGGCAATGAGGACTTCCTTATGGGTAATGTCTGGGATGGCATCAAGGCCACTGACATCCAGGATGAGTTTAAGTGCTGTAATGTTTATGCCAAGGAAAAATGTCGCAACTGTTTTGCCAGATTCTATTGCAGCGGTGGCTGTGCCGCCAACTCATACAACTTCCACGGCACAATCACTGATGCCTATGATTTAGGCTGCGAGCTGCAGAAGAAGCGTATAGAGTGCGCTATCATGATTAAGGCAGCGGAGGCTGATATGGCAGATGATGCACAATAATTTGAATTTGTCACGGGAAACGGATAGCGGTATTTGTGACCCGTGTGCGAATATATTTGCCATCTGTATACCTATATGGATGGTAGCAAAATGACAGGAAGGTATAAGAAAATGAAAAAAGGAAAGAGTTGGGTGATTATCCTTGTGGCAGTCATTTGTATCGGCTTGCTGGGCTGGTATTCCACTGCAGTAATCACCGACACAAAGCAAAAGCAGGAGGCAACTGCTAATGGTGAGAGCACCAAGGATAAGGATTATCAGAATATCAAGCTTGGTCTCGACCTCTCAGGTGGTGTTTCAATCACCTACCATATCAAGGACAAGAATCCTTCAGACAAGGACGTAAATGATACTATCGCAAAGCTCGAGGAGCGTGCGGAAAGCTACACAACAGAGTATTCTGTATACAAGAGTGGGGATGACCGTATCACTGTAGAGATTCCGGGTGTTGACGACCCTAACAAGGTACTCGAGGATCTTGGAAGTCCGGGATCACTGTACTTCATCGCCCAGTATGACAGTGACGGAAATGCCAACTATACACAGGACACATCGGTTGAGGGCGGCTACAAGCTCAACTATGATATTGACACCTTAAAGGCCAATGGTTCAGTCATCCTCGATGGTAACGATGTAAAGGATGCAAGCGCCCAGTATGACCAGTCATCATCTACATCAACCAAGGAGCCTGTTGTTTCATTAAAGCTCAAGGATAAGGCTATTGACACATGGGCAGATGCCACAAAGAAGGCAAAGGATGCAGGACAGTCAATCGGTATATACTATGATGATCATTTCATCAGCGTTCCTACAGTAAGCGCCGTTATCTCAGATGGTAACTGTGTAATCAACGGAATGAAGGATTACGACGAGGCAACAAGCCTTGCAACATTTATCCGTGTCGGAGCCATCAACCTCCAGCTCGAGGAGTTAGAGTCAAATGTTGTTGGCGCACAGCTCGGTGGAACAGCGCTCACAAATGCAGTAAAGGCTGCAATTATCGGAATTATCTTAATCATGATATTCATGATTGTGCTCTATGGTATACTCGGTGTGGTTGCATCTATCGGACTTGCACTCTACTCAATGCTTACAGTACTGTTTATTTACTGGTTTGAGATTACACTTACACTGCCGGGTATCGCGGGTATCATCCTTGGTATCGGTATGGCAGTAGATGCAAACGTTATCGTATTTGCCCGTATCCGTGAGGAAATCGCAGGTGGCAAATCAGTGCTTGCTGCAGTAAATGAGGGCTACAAGAAGGCTCTTTCAGCCATCCTCGATGGACAGGTTACTACATTTATCGCAGCACTTGTGCTTATGGTTCTCGGTTCAGGTACAGTAAAGGGCTTTGCATACACACTTATGATTTCAATTATTCTGTCACTGTTTACAGCTCTTTTTATTGCAAAATACCTTACAAGAGCATTTTACGGTGTCGGTGTCAGAGCTGAGAAGTTCTACGGCAAGGCAAAGAAGAGAAAGGTTATCAGATTTGTACAGAACAGAGTTAAATACTTTGTTATCTCAGGTGTAGTTATACTTGCAGGTATTGGCGGTATGATTTATTTCGGTGCTACAAGCGGCAATGCATTAAACTACAGTCTTGAGTTTGTAGGTGGTACATCAACCACTGCAGACTTTGGCAAGGATTATACAGCCGCAGAGGTTGAGAAGGACATCGTGCCTTCAGTATCAAAGCTCCTTGGCAATAGTGCAGTGCAGGTTACTACAGTTCAGGGCAGCCATGATGTCACATTAAAGACACGTACACTTTCACTCGATGAGAGACAGGATCTCGCAGCTCTTCTTGAGAAGGATTTCAATGTTGATGCATCAACTATAGAGACTCAGAGTATCAGCTCAACAATCAGTGGTGAGATGAGAACAAACGCTGTAAAGGCAGTTATTATTTCATGTATTTTCATGCTGTTATATATCTGGTTCAGATTCAAGGACATCAGATTTGCTTCAAGTGCTATCCTTGCGCTGGTACATGATGTGCTTGTTGTAGTCACAGCATATGCACTTATCAGAATCTCAGTCGGCAGTACGTTTATTGCATGTATACTTACAATCGTAGGTTACTCAGTCAACGATACAATCGTTATCTTTGACCGTATCCGTGAGAACCTTCACGGTATCAAGAAGTACTCAGCAGATGAGCTTGCTGATATAGCAAACGAGTCCCTTACACAGACACTTTCACGAAGCATCAATACTTCGCTTACTACATTTGTTATGGTATTGTTACTCTTTATCTTTGGTCATACATCAATCAGAGAGTTCTCATTACCACTCATGGTAGGTGTGCTTTGCGGAACATATTCTTCAATCTGCATCGCTACAGAGCTGTGGTATGTGATGAAGCTTTATCTGGGCAAGAGCGCCATCAAAAAGCAGGCGGCTGCACCGGCTAAGGTTTCTAAAAAAGCTAAGAATTAATAATTAATAATTAAGAAATATCATTTAGTCATAGAAGATTTTACGGATTTGACTATGCTGACCAAAAGAGCGACTAATTCATTGCAATCAGCAGATAACGAGTCATAGGCTTGTTGTTCTAAATAATCCGTATCTTTCAAAAGATTCAGCCAATAACAAGTTTCATTGGCCTCCTTTAAGGCAATACTCATTTTGCTTACAAAATCAGCACTGCTTTGTGCATAATGCGCTTCTGCAACCAAAGCACCTATGGCAGTACCACTTCGCAACACTTGCTTAGTCAAGACATATTCTTTTTTAGAATCGATTAAAAACTTGTATGCGTTCACTATACGAATAGCAAACGCATACGATTTAGTCTGGATCACATTATTCACCAGTCTTATTTTTTAATTTTTAATTCTTAATTTTTAATTCACAAAGTTCCTTTCGTGCTCGGCAGTTCAAACCTGTAAATATCGCGGCGGATAGCCATCTTGATGGAACGGGCCAAAGCCTTGAAGATTCCTTCTATCTTATGATGCTCGTTTGTGCCTTCCGCTTTAATGTTCAGGTTCATGCGGGCGGCATCGCTCAGGCTTTTAAAGAAATGCAAGAACATTTCGGTCGGCATATCCCCTACTTTCTCACGGTGAAAGGCTGCATCCCAGACTAACCAGGGACGTCCGCCGAAATCAAGCGCCACACTGCACAGACAATCGTCCATCGGCAGGCAGTAACCGTAGCGTTCGATCCCCCTCTTATCGCCCAAAGCCTTTAACAAAGCTTCTCCAAGCGCAATAGCCGTATCTTCTATCGTATGATGTTCGTCTACTTCCAGATCCCCTTTTACCCGTACCGTCAAATCGATACCCGAATGTTTTCCGATCTGGTCGAGCATGTGGTCGAAGAAACCGAGACCGGTGGAAATCTCCGTCCGCCCATGTCCGTCCAGGTTCACTTCCACAAAAATATCCGTCTCCCTTGTCGTACGTCGAACAGTGGCCCGGCGTTCTCCGGCAAAAAGATATTCCGTAATCCGGTCCCAATCGTCCGTAATCAGGACGGGAGAAATAGCCGGATTCTCCGTGAGCAACCGTCGAGCCTCGCCGTCATCCGGACGAAGCCATATCCCTTTTGCCCCTAAATTGACTGCCAGCTGCATATCCGTCAGCCGGTCACCTATCACATAGCTATTTGCCAGATCATATTCGCCGGACAGATAATTGCCCAACATGCCTGTGCGAGGTTTCCGGTTCGGAGAGTTTTCTTCCGGAAAAGAACGGTCGATCAGGATATCGTCGAAACGGATTCCCTCGCCTTCCAATGTCTTCAACATCTTGTTATGTGCCGGCCAGAAAGTATCTTCCGGAAAAGAATCCGTACCTAAACCGTCCTGGTTCGTCACCATCACAAACTCGAAATCCAGTTGCTTACGGATAAAGTACAGGTTACGGAATACCTTCGGATAAAACTCCAGCTTTTCCAGACTGTCCAGCTGATAATCCACCGGCGGTTCTATCACAATCGTTCCGTCCCTGTCTATGAATAAGGCTCTTTTCATATTTTCTACATCCTTTTAAGCGCTTCGAGCAAAGCATCGTTTTCACCCGGCTTGCCGACTGTAATGCGAAGGCAGCCGTTACACATGGTCACGTTTGTCCGGTTGCGGACGATGATACCCTGTCTAACCAGATTCTTATAGACCGTATCGGCATTCGTCACTTCGACCAGGATAAAGTTTGCATCCGTAGGATAAATCTTGCGCACGCAGTTCAACTCCGGCAGTGCGGTCTGCAAACGAATCCGTTCGGAAAGGATCGAACGAAGCTGGTCTTCCATCCGTTCCTTGTTTTCAAGTACATACAAGGCGCGTTCCTGAGTCAGCAGATTAACATTGTACGGATATTTGATCTTATTGAGGATCGCAATGATTTCGGGAGAAGCAAAAGCCATCCCCAATCGGATTCCGGCAGCCCCCCATGCTTTCGACATGGTCTGCAAGACGATCAGGTTCGGGAATTTGTCCAACTCGCCTAAGAATGAAGGTTCGATGGAGAAGTCGACATAAGCCTCGTCTATCACAACGATTCCCTGGAACGTGTTCAATACTTTATAAAGACGGTCACGGCTCAGGTTATTTCCCGTCGGGTTGTTGGGTGAACACAGGAATATCACCTTCACCCAGTCGTTTGCTGCCTCCAAAAGGCTGTCGGTATCGAGGTCGAACTTCCGGTCTAACTTGATCTTCCGGAACTCTACGTTATTGACATTGGCTGCTACTTCATACATCCCGTAGGAAGGGTCGATGCTTACGATGCTGTCGATAGACGGTTCGCAAAACGCACGGATAATCAGATCGATCGGTTCGTCACTTCCGTTCCCCAGGAAGATAGACTCGCGTTTCACCCCTTTGAGTTCCGCAATCTTCTTTTTCAGTTCCCATTGCAAGGGATCGGGATAGCGGTTGTACGGTCTGTTAAACGGGTTCTCGTTTGCATCCAGGAAAACGGAGGCATTGCCCTGAAACTCATCTCTGGCGGACGAGTAGGGCTTCATGTTCCAGACATTGGGTCTGACTAAATCTTTTAAGTCTTTCATAATGTGTTCAATCTGATTGTTACTGCATTCTTGTGCGCATCCAACTGCTCGTTGGCCGCCATTGTCCGGATCGTCCCGCCCAACTGCTTGATGCCGTCGGCCGTGATCTCCTGGAACGTGATCTTTTTGATAAAACTGTCCAGGTTCACGCCACTGTAGGCTTTTGCATATCCGTTGGTCGGTAACGTATGGTTCGTACCGGAAGCATAGTCGCCTGCGCTTTCCGGCGTATAGGGCCCCATAAAGACACTGCCTGCATTCTCGATCTGCCCGGCAATATCAGCATAATCGGTCGTCTGGATAATCAGATGTTCCGGAGCGTACAGGTTGGTGAAGTCGATCACTTCCTGTTTATCCTTCAGCACGATAAGACGGCTGTGGCCCAACGATTTTTCCGTGATCTCCTTACGGGGCAACCGGTCCAGTTGTTCCCGGATCGCTTGCATGACCGGTTCGACGATGCTTTCGGATGCCGTCACCAGCATGGCCTGGCTGTCTACTCCATGTTCTGCCTGGGAAAGGAAATCGGCGGCGATAAAGGCAGGATTGGCCGATTCGTCCGCTATCACTTCCACTTCGGAAGGACCGGCAGGCATGTCGATGGCCACCTCTTTCAGGCTGACCAACTGTTTGGCTGCCGTCACATACTGGTTACCGGGCCCGAATATCTTATATACCTTCGGAACCGATTCCGTTCCGTAAGCCATCGCCGCTATGGCCTGAATGCCTCCAGCCTTGAATATCTTGCTAACTCCTGCCGTTTCCGCGGCAAACAGGATTGCGGGGTGTACCTTTCCTTCCCTGTCGGGAGGCGTACAAAGCACGATTTCCTTACAACCGGCAATACGGGCCGGGACAGCCAACATCAGGACGGTAGAGAAAAGAGGAGCCGTTCCACCCGGAATGTACAAACCTACCTTTTCTATAGCTACCGCTTTCTGCCAGCAGGTGACGCCCGGTGTCGTCTCCACCTTCTTTCCTGTAAAACACTGTGAAGCGTGGAATATCTCTATGTTATTCTTTGCCTGACGAATAGCCTGCTTCAGGTCTTCGGGCACAAGCTCCTTAGCTTCCGCTAATTCCTGTTCGGAAACCTGCAATCCTTTGAAAGTTGCAGGATCTATTTTGTCGAACTTCTCCTCATACCGGATAACGGCGGCATCTCCTCCTTTCCGGACAGCACCGTGCGAACCGTATCGAACAGTGTCGTGACATCCAGCGCCGGACGCAGGGCCAATGAGGCCCATTCTTCTCTTGACGGATATTTGATTACTTCCACTTTATAAATTAAAAATTAAGAATTAAGAATTAAAAAATTAAGAGGTAAGAATTACTTCTTAATTTACAAAATCATTTTCTCGATCGGTAGCACCAGTATGCCTTCTGCTCCCAATGATTTCAGTTTACCGATGATTTCCCAGAAATGTTTCTCCGCTATGACGGATTGGACAGACACCCAGTTCCCGTCGGCAAGCGGCGTGATGGTCGGGCTCTTCATGCCCGGCAGCACTTCTATGATCTCGTCCATCTTGTCTTTTGGAGCGTTCAACAATACATATTTCTTGCCTTCCGCTACCTGGATCGCTTCGAAACGGAACAACAGTTCGTCCAGGATAGCCTGTTTTTCATCCGACAAATTATTATTGGCAATCAACAGGGCCTCGCTCTGCATGATGACTTCCACTTCTTTGAGCTGATTACTCACCAGTGTGCTGCCGGAGCTGACGATATCGAAAATCGCATCCGCGAGGCCGATACCCGGCGCAATTTCCACAGACCCGCTGATTACGTGAAGGTCTGCTTTCACTCCCTTTTCAGCCAGATAAGCCTTCAGTATTTCCGGATAGGAAGTTGCGATCGTTTTTCCGGCGAACCATTCCACCCCCTGATAATCTTCATCTTTCGGAATGGCGAGTGAAAGACGGCATTTGCTGAATCCTAAACGTTTGATCAGCTTGGCCTCCTGCCCTTTTTCTACATATTCGTTTTCGCCAACGATACCTATGTCGGCAACTCCATTGGCTACAGATTGTGGAATATCGTCATCGCGCAAGAATAAGACTTCTACCGGAAAACCTTTTGCCGACAACAGCAAAATACGTTTTCCCCTGTTTAGTTTAATACCGGCTTCTTCTAAGAGAAGCATTGTTTCATCGTAAAGACGACCTTTTGATTGTACTGCGATTCGTAACATGTTTATTTTGTTTATATATATTATTCCAAAAACAAAATAAGGCCCACCGTAAACGGCAAGCCTTATTCATTTATATCATATGTTCCTACATACCACACAGCCCACCGAACTATTGCCCGTTGTAATGATGATGGTGGAGATGCAGAACTGTACTTTTCATTTGTTATTATTTTTACGCTGCAAAGTTACAATAATAATTGAATTGGCAAATAAAACTTACAAAAGATTAGCTAAGCAGGGCAATTTTTTTCTCTCAATCGTGCAACCTGTACAAATGATCCGCCTGCTGACGGATTTTATTTGAAAGCAGGACCGGATAGTCCGGGTTGGTGGCAAAGAAATCGTCCACCTCCTTCTTAGCTTCCGGCGAAGTATGTCCGCTCAGCAAAGCCCGTACCCAGTCGCGCGGGAAAAAGATATCCCCCGTACGCTGCACTTCCTGCAAGACTTCCAGAGCCGGACGGATATAACCGACCGCTTCTTTCTGGCGCAACTGGCAGTTCAGGTTCGACAAGGCAGCCGAAGCCCACGGTTCGACACGGCGGTTCCCGGCTACGAGCAGGGATGCAAATACACTGTCGCGTACTTCCTTTCGGGGAGAGACGGATGGCGAGATGAACGCATATTGCCGTTTACGGTCTGGGTTGGTGATCCGGGCTTGCTGGGTTGCTACAATTTCATCGGCTTTGTCAGGCATTTGGATTGCCAGGCCGTACGACAGGCTGATATAATCGTTTTCGCTCAGCGAACAACCGGCAGGCGCTTTCCCGTCTTTCCAGAGCGCGTACAGTCTTCCGACCGCTTCCGGCGAACGGGCAATGGAGCGATACTGACGGAACGCCTGCAAACGTCTCTGGGGTTGTTCTGCCGTTGTCACGATTCGCCAAAGCACCTGTTCCAGTTTCTTCGGATCAGAGGGATATAAACGCTGGCAATTGCCGATATATCCGAGGGCTACCGAGAACAACAGGGAATTATTTTCCCCCGGCAGATAATCCAACATGGCTTCCATATAGGATTCCGAAGAGATCGTCCGGTTCAATAAATTCTCATACAGTGTAATTAACAAGGAACCTCTCAACACTTCGTCCTTGCAAACGGGAAGATAGGCCAAACAAGCCTTTGTATCTTTTTCAAGCAGACGGAAGAAACCATATCCTTTGCCGTCGGCATTGGGAATGACGAAGCTGCCTTCGCCTGCCTGCCTTTTCAAATCCACAAACTTCAACCTCTCGTCTTTTGCAAATGTAGCTTGCACTTCCTCAGTCTCCCCATCCGGATGAACGATAAGAAAAGACAAATCCTGTTCCCACAGAAGTCCGCGACCTAATGGGTCAGACTGTTCGACATACAATTTTTTACCTGCCTCGCAAGAGATTTCAGGCATACCCTTTTCATTCACCCAGACATGGCTCCAGGCAGACAGGTCGTCGTCCGTATATGTGTCCAAGATACCGATCAGCCCTTCCCAGGTCGCATTCCCGTAAGCATACGTTTTCAGATATTCCCGGATTCCTTTCCGGAAAGGCTCCTTCCCCATTTTCTTCACCAGCATTTCCAGGATAACCGGAGACTTATCATAGATGATATTGCCGTACATCAAGCCTGCATCCCGCATATTCTCCAGTTGCTGCTTTACCGGATTGGCGCCTGCGGTACGGTCTTCGGAATAGGCCGCCGGGATATAATCGAGCATGAAGTTCAGGGAATGGTTCACCTCCGGAAACAGAGGCTCGATCATCCGGGAGGCATAATAATTGGCAAAGACCTCTTTTGTCCAGACATCATTGAACCATTCCATCGTCACGAAGTCCCCGAACCACATATGCGAGGTCTCGTGCGCAATCAGGGAACTGCGTCCTAAACGCTCGTTCAATGTCGGGTTCTCGTTCAGGAACATCCGCCCGTCCGTATATAAAGTCGCTCCCGTATGTTCCATTCCGCCGAACTGGAATCCCGGCATAATGATCAGGTCGTATTTGGCAAAGGGGTACGGTATCTGGGTATATTCCTCCTGCCATTCGAGTGCATCGAACACTTCGGAGGCAATATCGGGGCACTGTGCCACCTTCTTCGGATCGGTCTCGCGATGGTAGATCGAAATATTCCGCCCGTCGCGCGAATAAGTTTCCCGTGTCAGCTTACCGGCGACGAAAGAGAAAAGATAGGTACTGAGCGGTTCCGTTTCCCGGAAATAAACCCGCCTGCGTCCGGTGACGGAAGTCGAATCCACCTGCTCGATCGCCCCGTTAGCGACAGCCTGCCAGGAGGACGGAACTTCCAACGACAGGGTGAAAACCGATTTCATATCCGGCTGGTCGAAACAAGGGAAGAGCGTACGCGCCCGGTCAGGGACCAGCAACGTATATAGGAATTCATCCCGGCGGTTCAGCGACTGGTCGTTTGCCGTAAATTCGACGGTTACGCGATTCTCTCCGTTTGCCACGTCTTTTGCGCCGATCACGATATGTTCGTCCTTAACTGTATAAGGGACTTTCCTGCCATTCAACAAAACCGAGGCAACCTGTTCCGGTTCTCCCCGGAAGTCTATGATAACCGGCTGCTTTTCCCGGACGGCAAGCGTTATTTCCGCTGTGCCTGTGACGGCCTCTTCGCGCGATTCCGGGATGGAGAAAAAGAGGTTGTAACGAACCCCCTCGAAATGTTCTTTCCTGAACTGAGCCAATTCCCGGCTGACTCCCGGTTGCAACAGCACCGCATCCGGCGCAGGATTACCGCAAGCTGTCAACAAACCGATAGCCGCCACTCCTATAAGTTGTTTTATATTTTCAGTATTCATTGTAATTAAAATCTTTTTATTCCCTCAAATACTCTGCGATGGACATGAAGTTCCGTTCCAACAGATACATTTGGCTTGCCATAAAGGAGAAAAACTCGCCCCAGTCCTGACGGCGGTGAAAATCGATCCCGGATTTGGAGGTGTAAATACGGGCTACCTGCTTTCCGGTATCACGCACAAAACAAATGTCCCAGATCAACCCCTCCAGAAAATCCATTTCCAGCGTATCCTTATACCACGTCAGGCGTTCGAACATTTCCAGCCGGGCTTCTTCGCCCCTATGGTTCACTTCGAGGATGACAAAAGCGCCATCTCTTGTTGCATCGAATTTGAGTTCGACTCCTTTCACCTTCGTATCATACAAAGTCCACATTTTCTTGCGTCCTCTCAGATACGGCTGTACTTCACAAAATGAGGCGAAACTTTCCCAAAATTCAAGTTTCAGG
>ERZ779861.1594-NODE-1594-length-24849-cov-3.711906_pt1 | contig 24849 bp, 15 predicted proteins | sample MGYA00511558_ERZ779861 | MGnify/ENA primary metagenome ERZ779861 (study PRJEB29588, sample SAMEA2163432) | human gut metagenome | biome: human gut; feature: human-associated habitat; material: faeces | place: Denmark | collected 2008/2010 ...
ACAGAAAAATGATCGCCGAAAAAACTCCCGACGCGGCTTTTGTCTGCACTCCGCCGTACTGCACGGATGAAATTCTCATGTTCGCAGTCCATAGCGGAATCAGCTTCATGACGGAGACGCCGGTGACAAGACAAGGCGGAAAAGGCAAAGATATTGCAGAAAAAATCCGCGAAAATGGGATCACCGCCGCGGTATACAGTGAGCTGTACTACTCACGTCTCATGCGCGTCATCAGGGGATTCTGCAAAAAATATCAGGTCGTTCAAGCAGACGCAGAGATAATAACCCCGCCGCCAGCAGAATTCTGGAAAAGGGACGGGGAGCTCTCAGGGGGCATCCTCACCGAAAAGGGAACGGACATACTGTGGACAGCGCTGAACCTGTTCGGAGAAATAAAAAACGTCAGCGCAGTATCAAGCCGCGGCTTTGTCACCGGAATTGCCGACTACAGCACGGACGACTGCTTCAGTGCTGTGATAACGTTCTCGAAAAATACGATACTGAACCTCACCCTCGGCAGCTACGGTACTGCGGATGACGGATTAAAGCTGAGACTGTACGCATACGGAAAGCGGCTTGAATTCTCCGGCGGTGAGATTAGAGTATACGGCGAGACATTTGACCCCGGTAAAACGAAGAAAATGCTACACGCGGGCGAAGAAATTCCCGATGAAGTGTGCGCCGACTGCCTTGTGTACAGAAACGACGACATTACACCCGCGAGAGCTTTTATAAATGCGCTTGAGAGCGGAAAGACGGACTCACTCGAGAGCTACGAGGACGGACTGCGCGTGACTGAGCTTGTGCGTGAGATTAACAGTAAAACGGTGCGTGTCTGATGAAATTTCTTCATACATCAGATCTCCATATCGGGTTGAGACTGTGCGAGCAGCCTATGAACGACGAGATAGCGTACCTGCTTGACGAAATCGCGGAGATTGCAGTTCGGAAAGGCTGTCAGGCTGTAGTCATAGCGGGAGACATTTACGACAGGTCAAATCCCGCGCCCGATTCGGTAAAGCTGTTTGATAATTTTGTCTCGAACCTTGTGAAGAAGGGACTATATGTAATCGGAATCAGCGGAAACCACGACTCGGCAGAGCGCGTAGGCTGTTTTTCCGAGATTCTGCAAAGCGCGGGCGTTTATTTTTCTCCTGCGTTTAACGGCAGCACAATGACGGCGACGCTGACTGATGAGCTCGGAGAGGTGAACTTTATCCTTCTTCCGTTTGTACGTCCGTCCGTGTGCGCCGCGTATTCGGGAGAGGATATTTCCACCTACACCGAGGCTGTGCGATATCAGCTGAGCCTTGCGGGATCGGACAAAACCAAGCGTAACGTGGTAGTAGCTCACGGATATACGGGAAAAACTGCCGAAAATGCCGACGATGAAGAAGCCGGAGGAACGGGATTTATTCTGCCTGACGTGTTTGATGGGTACGATTACACCGCCCTCGGACATCTTCACACCGCGCACAAGTCAGGTGAGAGCGCATGGTATTCCGGTTCGCCTGTCCGCTGTTCTTTTGCAGAGACGGAGAGCGAAAAGGTTGTGAATATCGTAACTCTCGGCGAAAAAGGCTCGGCTCTGGTAGAAAAGGTTCCGCTGCACCCGATGCACGAGACGCGGGAGCTCAGGGGAACATACGACGAGCTGACCTCTCTTGAAACAAGGCGTGCTGTGGGAGAGGGGGACTACATCAAGGCGGTTCTGACGGACGAGGACGACATACCGGACGCCGTAATGAAGCTGCGGATTGTCTACCCGAACCTGCTTCTTCTGTCGTATGACAACAAGAGGACGCGCGTGGGAGACGACGTGATAAGCGAAAGGCTGACAGACTCGCTGAAGCCGGAGGAAGTTTTCGCGGAGCTGTACGAGATGCAGAACGGAAACGCTCCGACGGACGAAATAATGAAGACAGTGCGCGATATGTTTTCGGAGGTGGGAGAGACATGAGACCGCTGAAACTAACTATGCAGGCGTTCGGACCGTATTCCGCTAAAATCACGCTGGATATGGCAAAGCTCGACGGACTGTACCTTATCTGTGGGGACACAGGCGCGGGAAAAACCATGCTCTTTGACGCCATGACCTACGCACTGTACGGATGCGCAAGCGGGGAGAGCAGAAGCGACGTTATGTTCCGCAGTAAATTCGCAAAGCCCGACGACATGACCTACGCGGAGCTTGAATTTGAAAACGGCGGCAAAAAATACACCGTATATCGCGAGGTCGGCAGGGAAAAGCTGAAGCGCGGAGGGGACAGAACGTTTGTAAAATCAACGGAAGCGCATATCGTGATGCCTGACGGAAGCATTGTCAGCCGTCCGAGTGAAGTAAATGAAGCGGTGAGGGGCATCATCGGACTTGACGAATCGCGGTTCAGACGCACGGTAATGATAGCGCAGGGAGAGTTCAGAAAGCTCCTTCTCGCCGAAACCAAGGACAGAATTGAGGTGCTGAGACAGATTTTCGCGACCGAGGTGTTTGAGAATTTCTCCGTGAAAGCGAAGGAAAAAGCGTCGGAAGCGAAAAACAAGCACGCCTTTCTCGCAGAAAGCACGGACAAATACGCCGCTATGCTTGAACCGATATCGGAAAACGTCGCAAGGATGGTGTCGGGCGGTGTGCGATATGCCGACAGAAAAGAGCTGAAATGTGCGCTTGAAGAGGAGCTTGAGGTCGAGAAAAAGGTCGTCACACGGCTGAAAGCTCTGGGCGAGGAATACGAAAAGCGCAAGAAAGAGTACCTCGTTAAGCTGAACAAAGCCGAGAGCGACAGGCAGACCGAAGAAAAGCTGACCCTCGCCGAAGATAAGCTGAAAAAGTGCGAAAACGAGCTGAAATCCGCCGAGAACAACGCGAAAATGGCGACAGAACACAGACAAAACGCCGCACGTCTCCGCGAAGAAGTCATAAAAAACAGCGCGGTGGTCGAAAAGCTAAGAGAGAGGGATACGCTCCTGCTTGAGATAAAAAAGCTGCAAAACGGGAGGAAATACAGCGAAAAAGAGTACGAAACCGCCGCAAAACAGCTCTGTGAAACAGAAAAAAACATAGAAGAAACAAGCGCAGGAATAAAGGAAAAGCGTGAGAAAACCTCCATAATCCCGGAGAGAACCGCAAAAATGCAGGAGCTTGCCGCATACGAGAAGCAGCTCGATTCTCTTTCCGCAAAGATAAGCGAATACGACTCCGCCGAGAAAATCACTGCGCTGTGCGAAAAGCGGTATCTCTCAAAGCGGGAGGAAAGCATGAAGCTCTCAAAGGAATACGCCGCCGCCTCGCAGTCTTACTTTGACTCGATAGCCGGAATTTTAGCAGCCGAGCTTACCGACGGAAAGGCTTGTCCCGTGTGTGGCTCCATTGTTCATCCGACACCCGCAAAGCTCGGGGATAACGCCGTAACACGTGAACAGCTCGACAAAATCAAGGCAAGGTGGGACAGCGTGAACAGCTCCCTTGAAGAATACGCGCGCGGCCTCGGAGAAAACAAAGCCGTACTTGACGGGATAGTGAAGCTGATTTCCGAAAGCGAATTTTTTACAGGAGAAATTTCCTCTACAAAAGCAAAGGTTGACGAAGCCGCACGGGAAAACAGAGCAGACATCGGCAAAATCAAAAGCGAGATAGAGGAATTAAAAAAACTCGCGGACTCCATACCGTTGGATGAGGCAATGCTTGAAACACTCTGGAGTAAGCTCGATAAGAACAAAAAGCTGTGCGAAGATAAAAAAGCTGAGACTGCGCGGCTGTCGCTTCTCGCGGAGGAAAAGACGAAGACAGCGTGCGAAATGAGCGAAAAACTGCCGAATATATCAGCCGATGAGCTTGAAAAACGCAACAGAGACACGGCAAAACGCGCGGATTTACTTGAAAAGTCAGCAAATGAAGCCGAAAACGCCATGAAAACAGCTGAGATTGCATATGAAGCCGCGTCGGTGGAAAAAGCTACTCTTGAAAGCCAGCTCGGAGACAGCACCGCCGAAAGCTACGACGAGTTCAAGGCGGAATACGGCAGGTACGAGGAAAAAAGCGCGGGCATAATGAGTGAGCTTATCGCGAAAACCGCGGCATACGAGAAAAACAAAAGCGCCGCCGAAAAACTGCTCACGGAACTTGACAAACTGGACGAAGCCGAGCGGGATGTCATGCTCTACACGGTGATATCTAACACTGCAAACGGAGCGGTAAGCGGCAAGGAGAAGATAACAATCGAAGCGTTCTGGCAGATGCGGCTGTTCGACAGGATAATACGGCGCGCCAACGTAAGGCTTATGAAGATGAGCGACGGAAGATACGAGCTTGTGCGGAGAACGGACATAGGACTACAGCGCAACCGCGGTCTTGACCTTGATATAAAGGATCACTGGAACGGAAAGGTGCGCGACGTGAAATCTCTCTCCGGCGGCGAGTCTTTTATGGCGTCCCTTGCACTCTCCCTTGCTCTCTCGGACGAAACTGAAGCGGAGGCGGGAGGAATACATATCGACTCGATGTTCATTGATGAGGGCTTCGGTTCGCTTGATACGGAATCCCTTGACAACGCGCTGTCCGTTCTGTCGTCTCAGGCAGGCGGTCGCTCAATCGGCATTATCTCCCATGTGGACGCGCTGAAAGAGAAGATTGACAAAAAAATCGTCGTGAAAAAAGGACCTATCACAAGCACGGCTGAGGTTAAATTATGATATTCACACCGGATTTGTTGACTTTCGTTTGTCCGTGTGATAAAATTGCAATATGTACTTCCGAGAAAAGAGGGTTTGAAGCTGAAAAACAACAACAGAAAAGGCTCGTTCCTTGAGAGCGCGTTCATACTCACCATATCAACCGCGTTTGTCAAGCTCGCCGGACTTCTCTTTACAATTCCGATATCGAATATGCTCGGCGGAGAGGGAATGGGATATTTCTACGCGGCTTACGATATTTACAATATGCTTGCCGTGCTTGCGTCTGCGGGTCTTCCGGTCGCGGTTTCAAGAATGATCAGCGAAACTCTCGTTGCGGGTAACACGGACGAGGCGGAGCGGATATACAAGGTCTCGACAAGAATATTCACGATAATCGGTGCGGGGATAGCATTCGCCATGTTCTTCGGAGCTGACGTTTTCGCCGCCATAATAAAAAGTCCCAACTCGGGAATGTCCATAAGAGTTCTCGCCGTGACTGCATTCTGCGCGTTCGTCATGTCCTCTCTCAGAGGGTATTTCCAAGGGCATTCCATCATGACGTACACCGCAGTCTCGCAGGTCATTGAGGCACTGTCAAAGCTGATTCTCGGATGTGCGCTCGCGTATGTGCTTCTCAGAACGGAGCTTGCGTATGTGGGAGGCTCGGCAGGCGCTATCATGGGCGTGTCTGTCGGCGCGGTTTTGTCAGTGACATATCTCCTCATCAGCAAGAGAAGATTCTCGAAGAGCGAAAAGCCGTCGGGTATGCCTGTGCGCGGCGACAAAGCTATCGTTAAGGAGCTGTTCCGCATAGCAATTCCCGTGTCCCTCGGCGCGTCCGTCATGAGCCTTGTCAACCTCATCGACACGACAGTCATCATGCGCGTGCTTCAGGACGGACTCGGCTACACATACGAGAGGGCAAACTGGCTGTACGGTGTGTTCGGCAACGCGAAGAAGATATTCAACTTCCCCTCGGCGTTCATCATCCCGTTCACCGTCAGCATTCTTCCCGTACTCACCGCGGCATATACGGCGAAGGATAAGGAAGGAGTGGCGAAGAACCTCACTAACTGCTTCAAATACGCCATGCTGCTCGCTCTCCCCGCTGGAATAGGTATAGCAATCCTCGCAGAACCGATAATGCACATAATCTATTTTAAAACCCCCGATGAAGCAAACGCAGGAGCGCCGATTCTCGCAGTGTTCGGAATAGCGGTGATACTGTACGCCGTAGTCACGATAAGCGGAGCAATACTCCAGTCGTTCGGGCAGGTGGGCAAGCCTCTCATAAGCCTCTGCGTCGGAGGAGTGATAAAGTGCGTGCTCAATGCGTTCCTTGTCGGTATTGCGTCGGTGAACATCTTGGGCGCGCCTATTGCCACCTGCGTCTGCTATGCCGTTATGACAGTGATGAACCTGTGCTTCCTTAAAAAATACATGACAGGATGCCGCGCTATCGTCACAAACACGCTGAAAATCGCGGGAGCTTCCGTTGTAATGGGCGTGTTCGCGTATCTTGTGTGCAGTCCGCTGTCGGCTATGCTCAGCGTAAGAAAAGGCGGACTTATCGCAATAATTCTCGCGGCGGCAGTTTACGCGTTGCTTGTGGTATTGTTTAAGATAATCACGATAAAAGAAATAAAATCTGTTTTGAGAAAGGGCAAGAAATGAGATTTGACATCAGAGAAACAGCGGCGGAAAGAGTTATCCTCTGTGCTCACCGCGGTATATGGGGCGGAAATATCCCCTGCAACAACCTGACAGCGTACGACATTGCCGTTCGTGAAGGCGCGGATATGGTCGAGATAGACGTGACAAAATGCGCAGACGGCGAGCTTTTCATCTTCCACCCCGGAATGGAGAAGAGACACCTCGGCATGGACGTGCATATCGAGCAGATGACGGCGGATGAAGTGAGAAAGCTCCGACTTTGCAACTACGACGGCGCACCGACCGAGATTGGACTGTCGACACTTGACGAAGTTCTTGAACATCTCAAAGGACGCTGCTACATCAACATCGACAAGTTCGGCGACAATCCCGCTGAGATAATCGAAACGGTGAAGCGCCACGACATGAAGGAGCAGATAATACTGAAATGCGCTCCGAAGAAGGAACAGCTTGCCGTAATCGAAAAGTACGCGCCCGACATCCAGTTCCTGCCGGTAATCTCGAAGGACAACGGATGCCACGAGATGCTGAGCCGCATGAACATAAACTACATCGGCACGGAACTTCTCTTCACAACAGAAAATGATGAAACAGCGTCGGAGGAATACCGCGAAATGCTCAAAAAGGCGGGAAAGCTCTGCTGGGTCAACACGATAGTCTACAACTACAAGGCAGTCCTTGCGGCACATCACTCGGACGACACCGCCATGGCAGGAGATCCCGAATTCGGATGGGGATGGTGCGCGGACAGATTTGACATAATCCAGACCGACTGGATATCGAACTGCGACAGATTCCTCCGCGACACGGGAAGAAGATTAAGGAAGCCTCTGATTTAATGTTATTTTTGCAATAAAAGTCCTTATATTTTAGCCTTTTATCGCAAAAATTCGATTTATTCAGAGTATCCTCAGAAAATAATAAGAAAGGAATATATAAAATGAGAAACAGAAACGAAATACCCGCTGAACTCAAGTGGGATTTTCCCCACCTTTTTAAGACAAAGGAAGACTGGGAAAAGGCTTATTCCGAGGTGGAGAGCGAAATTTCCGCACTTTCCGCACTCAAGGGAACACTCGGCGAGAGCGCGGATTCGCTTGCAAAGGCATACGATACTCTCTTCGGATTCTATGAAAAGTTTGAACCCGTTGCGGACTACGCTTTCCTGAAAAAGACAATCGACGGCGGCGACAGTGAAGCTCAGGCAATGGGATACCGCGTAAATATGCTCGCAGTAAAGGCAAGCTCAGCGGCAGCATTCTTTGATCCCGAGCTCATGGAAATTCCCGAGGAAAAGCTCGCGGAGTTCATGAAGTCCGATAAGATGAAGAAGTACGCCCACATCGTAGAGGACGCAACCAGACTCAGAGCGCACGTTCTCGACGAAAAGAGCGAGGGCATTCTTGCCATGATGGGTAAGATTACAGGCACGCCCTCCGACGCTTACGGTATGTTCACCGACGTTGAGATGCAGCTCCCGAAGATTAAAGATTCAAACGGCAAGGAATACGAGCTGAGCAGCGGCAACTTCACCGTAATGCGCGAGTCTTCCGACAGAGCTCTCCGTGAAAACGCGTTTGAAGCAATGTTCGGTACATACGGAAAGTACATCAACACCATAGCTTGTCTCTACAGCGGTAGCGTTAAGCAGGACAACGTGTTTGCTCAGATTAGAGGCTATAAGTCCGCTCGCGAGGCTTCTCTTGCAGGCTCAAACGTTCCCGAAGCTGTATACGACGCACTTGTCGAAGCAATCCACGCCTCCATTCCCACAATGAGCAAGTACCTGAAGCTCAGAAAGAAGGCTCTCGGACTTGAAAAGCTCGACGTATACGACCTGTACACTCCCATGGTAGCCGATATCGAGTACCCCATGCCCTACGAAAAGGCTTGCGAAATCGTTATCGAAGCTGTCGCACCTCTCGGAAAGGATTATCAGGATGTTATCCGCCGCGCAATAAACGAAAACTGGATTGACGTTTACGAAACTCCCGGCAAGGAATCCGGCGCGTTTTCGGCAGGCGTATACGGCGTTCATCCCTTCGTAAAGCTCAACTACTCCGACGGACTTGACGACGCTTTCACACTCGCTCATGAGCTTGGACACGCTATGCACTCCTACCTCTCCTCCGCGACACAGGACTACGCTAACCACGACTACAGACTTCTCGTAGCAGAGGTAGCTTCAACCTGCAACGAAGTCCTTCTCACAAAGTATCTCTTAAAGACCGAGACCGACACAAAGCGCAGAGCATATATTCTGAACCACTTCCTCGAAGGCTTCCGTACAACAGTGTTCCGCCAGACCCTGTTCGCTGAATTTGAGCATAAGGCGCACGCACTTGAAGCTGCCGGAACTCCCATCAACGCAGAGTGCCTTAACGAAGTCTACGCCGAGCTTGTTAAGCAGTACTATCCCGACGCAGAATTTCGCGACACGCTGAAGTATGAGTGGTCGTACATCCCGCACTTCTACAGAGCTTACTACGTTTACCAGTACGCTACCGGCTTCTCGTCCGCTGTTGCCATTGCTTCCGGCATAATAGAGAGCGGAGACGCTTCAAACTACCTCAAGTTCCTCACAACGGGCGGTTCGGACTATCCGCTGAACGAGCTGAAGATAGCCGGAGTTGACCTCACATCTCCCGAGGTTGTTGAAAACGCGATGAAGGTGTTCGACGAAACAATAGACGAGCTTGACGCTATTCTTTAAGCAATAATACGATAAGCAAAGAAAAAACTCCAATGCAGTGAAGTGCAAAGGAGTTTTTTTGCTGTCGGAAAGCCGAATCAATATACAACAGCGTCGCCTGCGGTGAAGCCTTCAAGTGAGTTTTCCTTCACCTGGATGCATATGTATGTGACGTCGGAGTCGGCGGATGCGGAGAACTGTCTCTTAGCGGCGGGAGCAACTCTCAGCCAGTCTCCTGCGGTGAGCTTGACCTCTTCTCCGTCGATTACAGCATTGCCTTCGCCCGAGATTATGCCGTATATCTCTTCGTTGTGCTTGTGAGAATGAACGAACGGTACGCCTGCACCTGCGGGAAGACGGTTTATGCTGACCTCAGCGCCTGTGAGTGAGAGCTTGTCATGGAGCTCGACGCGTGCTTCGTTTCCGATATTTGTGATAGTGTAGTTAGCCATTTTAATGGACCTCCGATATATTTTTTAGCAATCCCCTTGCTTGACTATAGTATATCAGACTGCACACTCAAAAACAAGTACGCACTTTTTTATAACTGTACAAAATAAAAAGAATGTGGTATAATATATTCGAGGAGGTGACAAACCCAATGAAAACGAAAGATGAACTTCCGGCTTGCCCTGTTGCTACGGCGGTGTCTCTTATCGGCGGGAAGTGGAAGCTGCTGATACTGCGCAATCTCAAATCCCGTCCGTGGAGATTCAACGAGCTTCAGCGCGACCTTGACGGAATATCGCAGAAGGTGCTGACGGACAGCCTGAGACAGATGATAGACGACGGACTTGCGTACCGCCGGGATTATCACGAAATGCCGCCGCGAGTTGAATACGGTCTGACCGAGCTTGGCAAGGAGATGCTGCCGATTATAGACGCGCTCGCCGACTTCGGTAATTACTATAAATCCGTTGTCGGATAAAAAATACAGCCCCCACAGAGAGAACTAATCTGCTCTTTCCGTGAGGGCTTTGCCTTTATTTCATGAGTCTTGAGAAGAGAATGGAGAACATCCAGTCGCGGTTTATGTGGTCGACATGCTCAATTTCACCGCTGTACGCACCGAATGTGTACGAATAGTCGGGGTTCACATGGGGACGCGGAACGATGGATTCCGAGAAGCTGTCCGGCTCGATAACTCCGCATATCGTCGAGATGTCCCAGATAACGCGGCTCCACGATACGGCACCGTTCGGCTTGCATTCGGCTACGTTGTCGCAGAGATAGTCGCCGAGCTCGGAGTTTCCGCGGAGAAAATGCTCAAGCTCGTAGATGTTCAGGATGAGATGGCTGACAACTCCGCCGCAGGGGAAGAGCAGGAAAGGCACGCCCGAGGCGAAGAGTGAGTTTGCGGCGTTCACGTCTCCGTTCAGGTTGAATTCTCCTCCGCAGAACCACTTTGCGTTAGCTCCGAGCCAGATAACGGCGATTCTGTCCTTTATCTCGGGATGGAGAAGTACAGCGGACGCGACGTTTGTGATAGCTCCGATGGCAACTACATATGTCGTCTCGTCTGATTCCATTACGTGATGTGCAATAGCGTGAGCCGCCTCGCTGTCTACGGGAGTGCTTTCGTCGGGCATTCTCTCGGTAGAGCCGCGGTAGTACGGCGGTACTTTCGTTCCGTGCGACTTTGCCACAAGGGAAGTGCAGATTCCGATTTCGCGATAGCTTCTTTCCATGCCGTCCGCGAAAGAATTGCTCTTTTCGTTGTGGAAGGGCGCTGCTGTGACGCATACGAGGTTGATTCTGTCCTCCGCGAGCATTGACAGCGCAAGAGCAAACTGGTCGTCAATCTCGTTGTAGGTGTCGGTGTCGAGAATCACTCGTTTCACGCCGGGCTTTTTGAGTTCTTCCTTGATGTTCATGTAGGGTCCTCCTTAATATCGTAAGTCAAAGTATTTTCTCATGGTTTCGTTTGCAGTGGCTTTTCGGTCGCTGAAATATTCTTCGAGATTGTTCTTCGGAGCACAGTCGCGTATGAGCTGATAGGTAGCCTGCGCGATTGTCGGATAAGCATTGCCGAACGCAAAAGCAAAGTCAAATGCCGGAGTGTCGAGTATCATGTCGAGCATATTGACGCTTTCGTTGTCGCGGAGTATGTGCAGCATATTGTAGTTGACGTATTCGTCGTAGATATATCCGTATGAGGCGGCGTTGAGGTATGACAGTGTTATCGCGGCGAACTCTCCGTTGGTGTGATTCTTCGGAACGGCGAAAACGGCTTCGGTGTTGGCGATAAGCGTGCGGTATTCGTCCCGTTCTTCTTCCTTAGGCAGAGGGAGTATACCCCAGTCAGCGGCGGAATTTGTCATCCACGACATAACGTAGAGGTAGTCGATGAGGAACGCCGACTCGCCTTTGGAGAAGATGTTTACCGCACCCGCGCTCGAGTCAACAATTTTGTTCTCGTCATTGTACAGAGTGTACAGGTTGTCCATAGTCTTTTTGGTGTTTTTGAGGGTGTAGCCCACTACGGGAACACGTCTTATGCTTGCGCTTATGTAGTCGTTTCCGCTTGACTTGAACACAAGGTCGGAAAGGCGTGAGGCGGTGTTTTCGGCTGTGGTGGTGTAGTAGCTTTTGCCGGAGCTTTCGTTAAGGCTTTTGACTGATTCTACAAGCGTGAGATATTCGTCCCAAGTCCATGCTCCGCTCTCAGCTGAGGAATATATCGCGCCGACGTCAGCTCCTGCCTCGGAAAGCACGGATTTATTCATGTATACCGCCGAAAATGACGATGGTGAGATTGAAGCGTCGCCTGCCACACCGTAGGTTGAATATCCGCCCGAGGTCATGTCAGAGGACATCGCGTTGAAATATGGCTTTTCTATGTCAAAAAACGGCAGAGTGCGCATATTCATGAGAGTGTCCGCCATTCTGAACGAGCCTACCGTGTATATCGGGAGCATCAAAAGGTCGGTGTAGTAGGAGTCGGAGGCAATGGCGTTTTTTAATTCCGCAAGCATGGTATCGCTGTCGGCAACAGTCGTGATGAGCGTTATGTTCAGCTTTTCTTCCACCTCGGCGTTGCGTATCATTGCGAGACGGGAGACGGTGCTTTCGGTGTTCTCGGGGGAGATGAAGCTCTTGTCGGTCGTAGTGATGAAGAATACCGCGCCGTCGTAGTCTCTTTCGGGAAGCTCGGAGAGATACTGTTCGGAAAGAGCCTTTTTGTCGGTGTCGGGAGTGTATTTCGTGTAGCTGCTGTCCTCTTCGGCGTGTGAGGTTTCGTTTGATTTTGTTTCCGAGGTCTCGCTTTCGCTTTCTTCCTCCTCGGACATATCGTTTACTATAATAAAGCCGCAGGAGGTCGACGAAAGCAGCAAAAGTGCAGACAAGGCAGCCGCGGCGAGTTTTTTCAGCGTCATTCTGGTAAATAACCTTACATCTAAAAATTATCTATGCAATTATACCATATTCGAGCAGTGTTTGCAATAGCGCAGTCGTTTCATAAAGGTTACATTTTTATGGAAAAAAACAGCCTGCCGCTCATTTTTCGGAGACAGCAAGCTGTTTTTACTTTATTCGGTTAGCTTATATCGTAAGACTTACGCCTTGAAAACCTCGAACATATTGATTCTGGTTGTGCGTCCGCGACCCTGTTCAGCCTTTGTGATGTAGAGTCTTACATAACGTGCTTCAACGGGAGCGAAGGAACGGTTGGTTGTGCTGTCGTGGTTGTCCTTGACTTCATCGGCGCACTTCCATTCGTCGTTTTCGTTAACCTTGTACTCAAGTCTGAAGTCGCTTGTGTTGTAGCCTGCGGATTCCTGAACGCCTGCGTGCATTACGAACCATCCGCCTATCTTTGTAACTTCGCCGATGTCAGCTTCGAGCCAGTGTTCGCCGTTTTCGGATTCAGCGCACCACTTGGAGTTTTCGTCGCCGTTGAGAGCCTGAGCGCCGGTTTCTCTTTCGTTGAAGTCGCTGCTTGTCTTGCAGGGCTTGTTCAGGAGAACGTTTTCACCGAGCTTTTCTGCCTTTACGCCGACAGTGATATCGTGATCGGGAACCTTAACAACAGCTTCGTTTTCGCATTCCGCGCTTATGTATTCGCAGTCCCAGCCCTTGAAGAGCCAGCCGTTTGAGTAGCTGTCGGTCTTAACAACTGCCGCCTTGCCTTCTTCACGAGCGAGAACCTCACGAACGCTTCCGTCAAGTCCGAGAACTGTAACGTTATGTACGGGAGCCTTTGCGTTGTCAACTCTGTCGTAGAGGGGAGCGAGAGGAGTTACGTCGTCGTTGCCGCGCTTTGTGAATGTAGCAGCCATTACAACGATGTCGCTGTCGTTCGGGAGTACAACTTCCTTCGCGCCTGTTACGGGGATAGCATACTTGAAGAGGTAAGCGAAGAGGTAGAGTCTGTCGCCGTCCTTGTCGTGAGTATGAGTGTAGTTAACTGCAATCTCGTCTCTCTTTACAAGAGGAGTTCTGCCGTTTACGAGCTGTTCCCATGCACCGACGTCAGCCTTGAAGTCCTGGATTCCTACGGAAACGGTCTTGTCGTCAACGGAGAACTGTACAGTCTTGTCGCCGTGTGCGCTTGCCGCGAGGATGTAGAGCGTGTCATAGCCTGCGGGAACTGCAATCTTCTGTCCTTCGCAAACGAGAGCGTTATGAGCAACTGCGGGAGCAAGCTTGAAGGATACGCCGCCGGCAGTTACGTTCTCGGAGTAAAGCTCGGAAGGAATGGAGATACCGTCTGCAAAACCGCGGGAAGTTCTTGCGGAGTTGTATGTGGTAACGCGTCTTGTGTAGGGGAGATTTACGTGAACTTCTTCGCTTGTCTCAGCCTTCTTTGCGGGAGCGGCGAGAGTAACAGCGAAGGTCTTAACAGCGTAAGGTGTGAGAGTGAAGGAGAACTTGTCGCCGTCGAATGCTGCGGGAGCGATTTCGTCTTCATATCCGTTTGTTTCGGTAACGGAGGTGAGCTTTCCGAGGAACTTCAGCGTGCAGTTTTCGCTGCCCTTGCCGGAGGTTTCCTGAACTCTTATGATGATTCTGTCACCCTTTTCTTCCTTCTTGACAGCGCGGACTACTACATTGTCGTCGCTTACTGATACGAGGGAGATTTCCTTACCCTCACCTGCGTGCTTGGAGGCGGTGAACGGCATCATGGGCTGGTTGAGCTCTGCGGCTTCCTTGGTTGTGCCGTCTCTGAAGCCCTTGTGACCCGCGATGGAATATGTGAAGATGTTCAGACCCATATCCTGCCAGTCCTGACCGGATTCGTTCATGAACTTTCCGAGAGGTGTGTGGATGAGTGTGAGTCTGAGAGTGTTGTCGTTCGGCTTGTCCATACCGTACTTGCAGTCGTTCATGATAGATACGCCGTAGCTGCCGTCTTCTGCTGTGAGGTCAGCCCACTGATGAGTGCAGTGCTGATAGTACGGGAAGGAGTCTGTGTTTCCGCTTTCGATAGCGCCGAGACCGAGGTCGAATACGGCATTGGGGTTCGATACTGTGAGCGGGAATGCTGCTCTGAGGTTGGATTTGCGCTGGAACCAGTCGACTACGTTTGCAACGTCAACTCTTTCGCCGCCGTCACAGAGGGAGATTGTCTGCTCGAATGTGGAGCCTTCAAACTTTCTTGTTACCTTGAGAGATACAACAGCGGGACCGTTGTCTGCGATTTCAACCTTAACGTTATCCTTGACAACAGCGGGTTCTACAAGCGCGTCGTCCCATACGAGTTCCCATGAAGGCCAGTTTGTGCTCTTATCGGGACCGATTTCAAGCTTTGCGGGAGATGCGAGAAGCTCAAAGTTTCCGTTTGCCTTGTCTACGATGCTTGCGATGTCGCCGTCTTCGTTGATGGTAACGATGTATCTCTGGTTCTCGAGCTTATTAGCAGTTACGGAAATGCCGGTCTTAACCTGACATTCGGTTTCGCTTTCACGAACGTCGAATACCGTGCAGCTTACGGGAGCTACGGCAGCCTTGAACTTAACTACGGTTCTGCCGTTTTCCTTACCGAGCTGTGCGGGTACTTCGTTTCCGTGTGAGTCGAATACGCGGACGAAAGGAGTCTTTACGTCGATTTCAGCGGTAACAACGTCGTCTCTTGTGTATGAAACGGGGTTGTATACTACGACGGGTGTGCCTTCAACTCTTGTGTCGAGTGTGCCTACTACGCCGCCGACTGCGTTTGCAAGCTCAGATGCGAACATATTGAGCGCGATAACATAGTCGTTGTAGGAGAATACATAAGCCGCTGCGATGGAGGTTCCCGGGAGGTCGTCATGGAACTGGTGCCAGAGGAATGTCTGCCATGCGGTGAGAAGTCTTTCAGCCGGATATTCGGACGCGCCGAGCCATGCGGAAAGAACTGCTGCTCTCTCTGCGGAGTCTGCAAGAAGCTCGTTCTTACGGTTCCATCTCTTGTTGATTGTGTGTGAGGTGAGAGCGCCCGAGCCGTGGGGAATGAGAAGCTCTCCGTTGTATGCGGGAAGGTTGTCAATCTCTTCCTTGGTGAGTTCGTTGAAGATCTGGTCGGTGGAGGAGGAGATAACCTTGTAAAGTCCGTTTGCGTTGTCCTCGATGGCTTCGTTTACCATGCGTGCTGAGGATTCCTTAGGAGATCCGCCGTAGTCGCCTGTGCCGAAGTACATAGCTCTGTAGGGAACGTGAGCGTACTTTTCGTTGTGTTCGATATCCTTGAGGAATTCTTCTCTCTTGTTTACGGGAGTAGTGTTGCCGTCGTTGTCGAAGTTGTACGTATAGTTGCCTTCAAGAAGGGAGCCGACAACGTAGTTTCCGTCGGGTCCTACCCACTTGCCGAGGTCCATACGGGGCTTGTCCTTGACCGGCATAGGCTTTGTTACCGAGCCGTCTTCGTTGATTACGGGACCGCCGACGCCCCATACGAGCTTCTGAGTGGAGAATCCGTTCAGACCCATGTGAGCTTCGATTGAAGGAAGAGCATATCTGAAGCCGAAGCAGTCAGTAAGGAAGATGTCCGTGCTCTTCTTGCCGAATTCCTTTTCGAAATAGCCGTTTCCGTAGAGAACCTGACGCATGAGGGCTTCGGATGAGGGAACGTTAACATCCATAGAGTCCCATGTGCTTCCGGAAACCGTCCATCTGCCCTCTGCGATGTAGCCTTTCAGCTTTTCGTAAAGGTCGGGATAGTATTCCTTAGCAAGCTTATAACGGAACGCGCCCTCAAAGTTCATCTTATAATGAGGGTATTTTTCGATAAGTTCAAAGTTTTTCTCAAGTGTGGATTTTACACAGTCGCGAATGGTGTCCTGAACAGTCCAGTTCCACTGGGTGTCAAGGTGAGCGTTGGAAACCACATAAAGTTTCTTTTCTTTTTCCATTATTATTGACCTCCGTAATAAATTACTCAATATTAACTTATAACACAATATTCGGGAAAAATCGTTGATGTTCTATTAACAATTCATGTATATTATTGGAATTTCTCGTAGAATAACGATTTTCGTCGTTTTTAACAATACGGATATTATTAAAAATTTCGTTATTTTAAGGCGTCAGGCATTTTCTTCGCAGATTTTTCTTGCTACAAAGATACCGCTGGCGGACGCGTGTGAGAGGGAGTGAGTGATTCCGCTTCCGTCGCCTATCATGTACAGACCCTTGTAGCTGCTTTCAAGGTTTTCGTCAACCGATATTTCCATGTTGTAGAACTTGACTTCGACGCCGTAGAGCAGTGTGTCGTCGTTAGCGCAGCCGGGAGCGATTTTGTCAAGCTGGTATATCATCTCGATAATGCCGTCGAGAATACGCTTCGGGAGCACAAGGCTGAGGTCTCCGGGAGTTGCGGAAAGGGTAGGAGTAACGAGGGATTCTTCTATTCTCTTTGCATTGCTTCGTCTGCCGCGTACAAGGTCGCCGAAACGCTGAACTATAACGCCGCCGCCGAGCATATTCGACAGTCTCGCGATGCTTTCCGCGTATCCGTTGCTGTCCTTGAAGGGCTCGGAGAAGTGCTTTGAAACGAGGAGCGCGAAGTTTGTGTTGTCGGTGAGAAGGGAAGGATCTTCGTAGCTGTGTCCGTTTACCGTAACGATGCCGTTTGTGTTTTCGGTAACTACGATTCCGTGGGGATTCATGCAGAACGTTCTTACCGCGTCTTCGTAGTTTGCGGTGCGGTATACGATTTTACTTTCGTAAAGCTCATCGGTGAGGTGGGAGAATACAACTGACGGTATCTCAACTCTTACGCCGATGTCCACACGGTTTGATTTTGTCTCAATGTCAAGCTCCTTGCAGATGTGCTCGACCCACTTGCTTCCGCTTCTTCCGACAGAGACGATGCAGTCCTTGCAGGTGTACTTGCTGCCGTTCTGACAGGTTATCTCATATCCGCCGTCAACTACGGAAAGGTCATCTACGGGAGTTTCAAAGAAGATGTCAACCTTGTCCTTCAGCTCGTTGTAAAGATTGGTCAGCACAACATAGTTTCTGTCAGTGCCGAGGTGGCGGACGGAAGCGTCAAGAAGGTTCAGCTTGTTCTGGATGCAGAGCTTTTTGAACTTTGAGCCTGCGGTAGTGTAGAGATGTGTTCCCTCGCCGCCGTGGCTCATGTTTATCTCGTCAACGTAGTGCATAAGCTCGAGAGCCTTCTTCTTGCCTACATGCTCGTAAAGAGTTCCGCCGAAATCGTTGGTAATGTTGTATTTACCGTCCGAGAACGCGCCCGCTCCGCCGAATCCGCTCATGATAGAGCAGTGCTTGCATCCGATGCAGCTTTTTATTTTTTCTCCGTCAATAGGACAGTGTCTTTTTTCAAGGGGATGACCGGACTCGAATATCGCAACCTTGAGCTCGGGCTTGAGTTTTATCAGCTCGTACGCGGAGTAGATACCGCCCGGACCTGCTCCTATGATTATCACGTCATAATTCATTTGATCACCGAGGTTCTTTCATATATTTTTACGCGCCGACAAAACGCAATTCTTCGCCTGCGCATACGCTATAATTATACTCTATCCGGCAGATTAAATCAAGATAAAACCATTGAAATAATATGAAGAAAGCGTGTAATCCTCCAATTTTGCCGCAAAATAAGACCCGCGCCGCCGCAGATTAAGCGAACAACACGGGTCGTATTATTCAGAACATGAGCTTTTCGGAGACGTCTCCTCCGCTGACTATTGCAGCGTATCTCTCGCCTTTTTCCTTGACGACAGCTCCGCCGGTGTAGATTCGCCGTCCGTTTTCATCGTGAACGGGGATTGACATGACAGCGGTCGGAAAGTCTGCGTCCCTGCAGCCCTCGGTGTGCGGCTGAACGAAATACGCGCGGTGCATATGTCCGCATACGAGAAGGTCGGTGTTCATCTCGGAGAGAATGCGCGTCCATTTTTCGTAATACTCACCGCCGACGTCGAACGGGAACTTGAAATGCTCTACAAACGGAACATGGCACAGAGCGATTCTTGTCGTAACTCCCGGTGCGTTCCATTCGTTTTCCGCGTCGGCAAGTACGGACTCAAGATAAGCGGTCTCGCGGCGTCTGAAGTTGTCGAAATAAACCGTTCCGCCGTATTCTTCGTTTGTGTCGTACTTGTCCTCACCGCAGTCGAGCACTATTCCCCAAAGGCTGCCGAGACGGAAAGTGTAAAATGTCTCTCTTCTTCCTCCGCGGAAAGCTGTGGGAATGTAGTCGGGGAGAAGCTCGGCGGCGTGTCCTCTTGTGTCGTGGTTTCCGCGGGAGTAGAGTACGGGTCTTGTTCCGTGTACTGCTTCTCCTGCGAGAGCGAACGATACGTCAAAGCATTCCACCGTGTCGGAGGAGTCGTTTATGTCGCCGTTGAGCACCAGCACATCCGCGTCGCGTCCGCCCCTTGATTCTACGAATTTTCTGTAGGCTTCGAGAGGAGTTATAACCGCGCCGTGTGTGTCTGCGAACTGGAACAGTGTGAAATCCTCTCCCTCGCATGGAATAAAGCTGTATTCCTCGCGGACAGTCTCTACTCCTTTCGGAAAATACGGCGGCTTTTCCTTGTACTCGATGAAGACTACGGTGTATTTCTTCTTTTCGTCGAGTGCAGCTCCGGGAACGCTTATCTTGTGGACGGTGCCGTATTTCAGAAGTCCGCATTCCTCGTCGGTGTACCTTGCTCCGTCAATCTCGACCCATCCGAGTCCCTTTGTCTTCGTGCGGAATATGATTTGGTAGTCACATCCGACTCTGAATACCGACGGATCGTATAGCAAATCCTGTTTCATGTCGTTCTGCCTTTCTCTTATTGTATTTTGTCACCGTCATCCGTTTGCGTCGGCTTGTCCGGTAAGTTTTCTTTCGGTGCAAATATGGGTTCCTTGTCGAAATCTATCACGGGCGGATCGCTGTAGTAGTAGTCGAGAGATACGGGAGCGTCCTTTCTCTTAAGCCTTTCGTCCGTCTTCTGCTTAACGAGAGCGCATATGACAGCCGCCGCGGGAACTCCGAGTATCATGCCTGCCACTCCGAAGAATCCGCCGCCTATCATGATTGCGATAAGCACGGCGAGAGATGTAAGTCCCGTGGAGCTGCCGAGTATCTTCGGACCTATTATGTTGCCGTCTATCTGCTGAATGACGAGAATCATGAGGACGAACCATATCGTCATTTTAGGCTCGGCGATAAAGATAATGAACGCGCTCGGAATAGCACCGATGAACGGACCGAAGAAGGGAATTATGTTGGTTATTCCGACAATCACGCTGATAAGAGGGGTGAACGGCATTCCGATAATCGACATTACAATGAACGTCAGCAGTCCTATGATTATCGAGTCTATTATCTTGCCGACTACGAATCCGCCGAAGGTTTTGTCGGTGAAGCGCACGAGATTTATCAGGTTCACATAGTGGCGGCGGTTCATCACGGCTGAGAGAATCTTTTTTGTTTTTGCGGTAAGTCTTTCCTTGGAGGCAAGCAGGTATATCGCTACTATGAATCCTATAAGCGCGTTTTTTACTTCAATAACAAAGCTGCCCGCGTATGAAATAATGTATTTCGCGCCTGTTTCAAGGTATCCGTAAAAGCCGGAAATGAAGCTCTTTATGTCCGTCGATATCTCGTTTACGTCAAGGAATTCTGAAAGGTTTTTGTATTGTCCATTGAACAGTGGAAATTCGCGGATTATCTTGTCGGCAAGATTCTGCGCCGCCGCGACATATCCGTTAATCTGGCTTTCAAGCTCTACAAAGCTGCTTCCCACCTGAGGGATTACAAGCACGACAAATACGGCAACGATGAGGACAAAGAGAAGCATCGTCATAAGAACCGCAAGGGGGCGCTTCAGCTTTTTCTCCGCCTTCGAGCCTTCCTTGAACCGCAGGATTTTCTTCTCGCACAGCCGCATGAACGGGAGCATGATGTAAGCAATGACACAGCCGTATATCAGCGGAGAGAGCACGGTAAACAGCTTGTCGAGCCATCCTCCCACACGTGAAAAATCGGAAACAATAAGGTAAAAAGTGACGCCGCAGATTACGGTGAGAACAGCATAGGCAAAAATCTGCGCGTACTTTTTGTTTTTGAGAAATTCGGGCATAAAACCTCCTTTATTAATATTCGACAGGCGGGTCTATTTTGTCGAAAACATCAAGAAGCGCGCTTTCCTTTGTCGGGTGCGGGTCTGAGAAAACGTTGCGGAACACGGACTTGTAGTACCCCGGCTTGAATCTGTCGGGGATTATCGTGACGATTTCTCCCTTGTACTTGAAGTATTCGTTTCCGTTTTTGCTTTTTTTCAGCTTGGTCGAGAGGAATGTCTCCATTCTGCCCTGCCTGTTTTTGAAAGCGTTTTCTCTTTCGCGTGCGGCTTCGACATTTCCTTCCATCTTGCCCGCACATATGCACCCCGCACCGATTTTTCTCGGGAACGACGGATGCTCCATTATATGGACGTACCGTATTATCTGATATCCGCACATCCTGCATATTCCCGTGGGAGAGCCGAGGTCGATAACTCCAACGCAGTGCCAGCCTTCGTGCGGAACATCGTCTCGCTTCCATAGATTTTCTTCGCCGAGGTCTATGCTTTTCAGCCACTCCGCGTTACGGTATTTCTCGGGAAGCTCGTATTTCTCGGGTACGCTTATCTCCACGGTTTCCGGCTCGCGGGAGTCTTCGTGCGGAACATCATCCGCAAACTCAATTTTTATCTGCTCGTCCGTGCTTTTCTTGCTTTCGGGTGCTTTCTCAGTCTCTTTCGAGAGTGCGGGAACTTTTTCGGGAGCTTTTTCAGGTGCGGTCGGCAGTGCGGGAGCATTTTCGACATTTGCCGATTTTTCCGCTGCGGCTTCGAGAGCTTTCTTTTTCATCTCCGCGATACCGCGCCACTTCTCAAAGTCGTAATCCATTCCGACAGGCTTTACATCCGCCGCTTTGTCGAACTTTATGTTGTAAACCCCGCGCTTTTCGTCGACGTCTACCACCTTTCCGTGACCGAATACGGGATGGTCGACTTCACTTCCAACATCCAGACGGTTCGTTTTTTTCTCTTCCGCGTCTGCTGTGGGGGAATTGTTTTTCAGCTCCTTCGGTATCTCTCCGATGCGCTTGTAGTTTTCCTCGCCTATCTCGTAGACAAATCTCGACGGTCTTTTTTTGTTCCCTCCGCGAGACGATTCTCCCATGTTTCCTTCGGATTCCGTGAGATACAGCCTTTTCATAGCACGCGTGAGAGCCACAAAGCACAAACGACGTTCTTCTTCCATACCGGCTTCCTTGCGCTCTTCCACTGTTCTGCCGGACGGGAATACGCCCTCGGTCATGCCGCAGATGAAGCACACGGGAAACTCCAGTCCCTTTGACGCGTGTATTGTCATGAGCTTGACACGGTCGCGTTTTTCTTCATCCGAATCGGTCTCCGCTCTTACCGCGATGTCGGAGAGAAATTCTTCAAGTGAGTATTCTTCTCCGCGTGATCTTTCCTCATCGGTGCAGCTTCTCTTGAACTCCGCAAGGTTGTCGAGCCTTTCCATACTGCCGTTTTCGCGTATGTACCGCTCGTAGCCGGATTTGTCAAGCACCTCGGATACAATATCGGCAATTGTCGAAGTTTTGTATTTCGCGCGCATTTCCTCGATGAGCATCACAAACGCCTCCGCCGAGGAACGCTTGAAGTCCGGCAGGTCGATGTGCCTTTTCAGCGCTTCGTAGTACGACAGCCCTTCGTTTTCGGCAAGAGCTTTCAGCTTCTCCAGCTTCGTCTTGCCGAACATCCTCTTCGGCTTGTTGATTATCCGCTCAAAGTCTTCGTTGTCGTCAAACGCAATGAGCCGCAGATATGCAATGCAGTCGCGTATTTCCATCCTGTCGTAGAACCGCAGGCTTCCGTAAAGCTCATACGGTATCGACGCGGAGGACAGAGCCTGCTCGGCGAAGCGGGAGAGAAATCCCGAACGGTAGAGTATCGCAATGTCGCGGCAGCTGCAGCCTTCATCCTTCACAAGACGCTTTATCTCGGCTGAAATCCACTTGCCCTCGTCCTTTTCGCTCTTTGAGTGCAGGCAAACGACGTCCGCGCCTTCGTTTCCGACTGTGTAGAGGTCTTTCGGGATTCTGTTTTTGTTTTTTGCTATAAGTGTGTTCGCGCACCGCAGAATATTAGCCGTCGAGCGGTAGTTGCGGTTTAAAATGATGGTTTCGCATCCGGGAAAGGTCTTGTCAAAGTCCACAAGTATCGCCATATCCGCGCCGCGCCACTCGTAAATGTTCTGGTCCGGGTCTCCTACGACGAAAAGGTTCTTGTGAAGGGAGGAGAGCATGGATATCAGCCGCAGCTCCCGCTTTGACGAATCCTGAAACTCGTCCACCTGAATATAGTGAAGCCTGTCGCGCCATTTGTCGAGAACCTCGGGATGGGACTTGAACAGCTCGAACGTGAAGCATATCAAATCGTCAAAATCAAGCCCGAAAATATTCTTTTCCCTTTGCATATACATACGGATTATGTTCTCATCGCTTGAGTCCCCGTCCTTTACGCCGAAATTCCCGCTCACGAACATTGAAACATATTCTTCGTCCGACTTTGCCTCGTGTACCTTTTCGAGTATCTTCTCAAAGCTCGCACGGTCAAGCTTAATTTCCAGCTCGGAATATATCTCTTCAAGTATTTTTTTCTGGTCTCCCTCGTCAAGTATGCGGAAATTCTGGGGATAAAACAGCCTTCCCGCGTCCTCCCTGAGAACTCTCACGCAGAATCCGTGGTAGGTAGTGATGAGCGATGTGTCATATCCGTCACCGACAAGAGCGCGGACACGTCGTTTCATCTCTCCCGCAGCTTTGTTCGTGAACGTCACGCAGAGAATATTTCCGGGATGGATTCCGGCGGCTTCGACAAGATACGCATAGCGGTGGGTCAGAGTTTTCGTCTTTCCCGAGCCTGCTCCCGCGATTATGCGGACGTATCCTTCGGTGCTTGTGACGGCTTCTATTTGTTTGTCGTTCAGTTTATCGAAAATATTGTCCATGACGTCTCACTCACAAGATAAAATATTACCTTAATTATACCCTATCGTGAGTCGGATTTCAACGTTTTATTATATTAATAATGTATTAAAACTCAAAATCTGTCTCCGAGCGTCGTTTTGTCCTTGAATTCAAAATTCTTCTCGTAAAGCTTGCCGAATATGCCGATGAGAGGTCCGTTTAAGAATGCGCATATCACGGTGCCGACGTTTATTCCCTTGAAGCTGCCGAAGCCGAAGAAGATGAACGACATAAGTATTGCGACTACGCAGCTCACAAGGTCGTAGCAGGTCTTGAATTTTGTAATGTTAGCGCCGAATTTTTTCGATACCTCGGCGACAAACATCTCGTAAGCAGCGGGCGGGAGCTTTGTGTGGAACATAAACGCAACTCCGACAGAGCAGAGCGGAACGCCGATTATGTAGAAAATTATCCTTATAATTATAGTGTCCGCGGGAATGTTGCCGAGCAGAAGCATGAATCCGTCAAGCGCAAGACCGTAGAATATCGTGGTGACAAACGACAGGAGATACCTCACCTTGAATTTTCCGAGGATGAGCATCATGACGACGATGATACAAGCCTGAAGCATATACTCAGCCATACCGAAAGTGAAGAACGGCAGAAATTCGGAAATCTTCAAATAAATAATATAAGCCGGTGCGACGACCATTGAAACTCCGAAATTCGCAAGCGCCATAAAAGCCGTGCCGAGCGCGAGAATGACCACTCCGAGCACATATGCAGTTTCCGTATACATAACCGTTTTTTTCTTCATAGAATTGCAAGCTCCTCTGTGTAAACATAAATAAAGCTCCCGGCATTTGATAAAGAAATGTCGAAAGCTGTTTTTTAATTATACTACATGTAGTGCGGGCTGTCAATATATTTTTGGAATATTTTGGCCTGTGATAGATTAAAACTTTAGCGCGCATGATTATTCAGACTATAGCGGCTAAAACCTACCGAAACGGTATTTATTCAATTATTCATGTATATTTATTCTGTATGCATTCCGCATTTTCACCTGTTAATCATCGGTTTTCTACACGCTTTCAATATTTACAACAAGAGCCGCTAATAATCATTCAATTTTGTTCCATTTTTTTCAAAAATATATTGATTTTTCTGCTTTAATATGGTAATATATTTCTCAAGTATCAAGATATTGTGTTCTTGGTATTGTAACCCCGTAAAAAGAGGTCACTCCTCCTCTTCGGGTGAAAAACCATGTCGCCCAACATGGAAAATTTATTGAAAGAAGGACAGAATATGAAGAATCAATTCTCCACTCGTCTGCTTTCTTTACTTCTCACGCTGACTATGGTATTCGGACTTCTCGTCCCTGTATCAGCAGCGGGGT
>ERZ779861.1624-NODE-1624-length-24481-cov-3.630271_pt1 | contig 24481 bp, 22 predicted proteins | sample MGYA00511558_ERZ779861 | MGnify/ENA primary metagenome ERZ779861 (study PRJEB29588, sample SAMEA2163432) | human gut metagenome | biome: human gut; feature: human-associated habitat; material: faeces | place: Denmark | collected 2008/2010 ...
TCCTTGCGCCGCAGTATTCGCAGACTACCTGCTGACTGCTGAGCGTGACCTCGGCGCCGCAGGATGGACAGATTACCTTGGTTTTTCCGGCGTAAAAGGTTTTCTTGCCGTCGCCGCGGTCAACCGTCTGGACATGCCGCGCCTGAAGGACTCGCAGACAGGCGTTCTTTCGGTAGATCTCGTGCTCGACCTCAGAGTTCTTCGCGGAAATCAGACGCTCAAGCGCGCAGCACTCAAGCTCGGCTTCACGCCATTCTCTTCCGTCGTCCTCCCATGTCCGGAACTCAATTTTCTGTCCCGAACCGAGGTCGGTCACGCGGATGTCCCGGTAAAGTCCTTGCCTTGCAAGACTGTCGATCTGACGCTCGATATTTCTACGAAAGGTCTTATCCATTCTCGGCGGAAGCAGTTTTTTGTCCGCTTTTCCGAGAGGGATTAGAACATTTTCAAACGCACTACGGATGTTCCTTCGAAGTCCCATATCCGCAAGCGGCGTGGCGCGTTTTGCCAGAAGCCTTTTGTATTTCGCCTTTTTCCGGTTTTTCGCGAGGAAACACGAAAAATCGATATCTATGATCTTTTCGCCGATATAATACGCGCAAAGTACGGCGAAAGCCGCCGCTAGCCAGAATGCGTCTGACAGACTCATAACTACCTCTTGTTCTTATTATTGCCGCTTTCTTCTGCAGCTTCATCTTTCTTGTTCGGTGACACGACGCTGTGTATCATCACCGGAGTCAGAAAACCGCCGACTACAATAGCCGCACAGTAAAGAAGGAAATCAACAGGATTGCGTTCGGGTGTGAGCTTATACTCGCCCTTTTTAGTCCGGTATACCTCGACCGTGACCTTATCGCCTTTGCTTATTTCTCTGTAGAAAATATCCTTTCCGGTGTAGGTCTTTCCTTCGACATCAAATGACAGCTTAGCCTCGTACTTCCAGTCGGTTGTGTAGCCTTCGCTGTCCTTTATCGGGATTAACTCGTAATCCTTAACGACAGCGCTGACCTCCCGCACGTCGTCGGAGTTTTTGTACTCATTACTTGCGATCCTGCTTGAGACAACGCCCCAGACGCCAGCCACAAACAAGGCAAGAAAGAGCAGCACCGCCAGATAAGAGTATATGTCTTTCTTCGGGGTTGTCGTGTTTTCACTCATTATGACTCCTCCTCTTCAGAGTCGGGCAGAAGGGACTTGAGAAGTTCGCAAAGAGCTTTCTCTTTCCTTCCGTCGTATTTCACGGGTATACTGCCGCCGTCCGATGTTTTCCAGCATACAGAAAGGCAGCTGTCGGTTTCGTCGTATATCGCTTCATTGCAGTGCCGTACCGGGGGAGGACTGTGTCTGCACTCCCGGAAGCACCTCTCGATACTATGCCGTTGTTCATCGGCAAGCGGGACATCCTTACGCTCGACGTGTCTGTCGTTTTCAGGGACGACATATTTTCCGGAGATGTAACAGCCGTCCTCGTCACACGACAGGTTGAAGACGAAGCACTCGTATTCGTTTGACGCGCTCTGTCCCCAGTTGAGACTGTAAAGCACAGCATCATAGGGGATCTCCGGCAGTCCGGTTCTGATTGGTGGGATTTCCTTTTTCTTCCCGTGCCAATCCATGAGCTTAATCATATCGGAATTCCGCCGGAGCAGAACACCCGCCGCTCCAACGGCACACAGGATCGGAATCACAGACAGTATAATGACCGGAACCTTCACCGCCTTGTTTACTTACGGTCGTTTTCGTCGAACAGATCGCCGCACTCAGGGCAGAACTTCGGCGGATGAGTCGGATCCTCCGGTTCCCAACCGCACTTGTCGCAGCGATAGAGAGGAGCATTCTCAGGCTTCTTAGAACCGCAGTTCTGGCAGAACTTGCCCTTGTTCACAGTTCCGCAGGAGCAGGTCCAGCCGTCGTCAGCCGGTTTCGGAGAACCGCACTCTGGGCAGAACTTTCCGGTCGCCGTAGCACCGCATTTGCACTTCCACGCGCCTGCCTGAACCGGCTCGGGTTTCTTTGAGCCGCACTCGGGGCAGAACTTTCCGGTAACGGTAGCACCGCAGGAGCACTTCCAGCCTTCAGCCGCGGGAGCTGCTGCCGGTGTCTGCTGAGCCTGCTGCTGTCCCATCGCGAACAGATTCTGCGCGTTCATTCCGCCGCCTCCGGCGTTCATAGCCATGCCCATTCCCATGAATCCGGTCATAGCGCCCGCTGAGTTTCCGGCAGCGGTCTTCATAGCGTCAGCCTGTGCGCCGACGAGCGTAGCCGCGGCCATGGTCGGGTCGCGCATGATAGCCGTGCGCTGAGCCTGCTTGATGAGTTCCTGATCCTCTTCGGGGAGAGTGACTGTCGACAGCGCGATGCTCACGACCTTGATGCCGCGGAGCGAACCCCACTTCTCGGAGAGCGACTCATTCATCGCGTTTTCGAGGTCGGTGTTGTGCGACACGATCTGGTTCGGACGGAGCTCGAGATCGGAGAGCTTTCCGAATGCCGGTTGGAGGGCGGAGATGAACTCGCTCTTCAGCGTCGAATCAAGCTCGCTGCGTTCATAATCGCTTTCGACGTTTCCGCAGACGTTCTTGTAGAAGAGCATCGGGTCGGAAATCTTATAGGAATAGACGCCGGCACATCTTATCGAGACGTCGATATCAAGTCCGATCTTAGAATCGACTACACGGAACGGAACCGGATTTGCCGTGCCGAACTTGTTATCGAGAATTTCCTTCATGTTGAAGTAGTAAACTCTTTGATCCTTACCGGGATCGCCGCCGTATGTAAAGCGCTTGCCGACTACTTTGAATGTTTCCTTTATGCTATCGCCGAGATTTCCTGCAAAGATCGACGGCTCCGTCGAGTTGTCCCAGGTGAACTCACCCGGCTCCGCGCAGAACTCAACGATTTTGCCCTGCTCGACGATTATCATGCACTGTCCGTCAGCAACGGCGATGCCTGAACCGTTCGAGATGATATTGTCATTTCCCTTTGTGTTTGAGGAACGTCCGCTCACTCGCTTCTGCCCCTTCTTAACAAGTACCTCCTTAGGTATCGACTCACAGTAGAAAAATTCCTTCCACTGATCCGCGAGAGTTCCTCCGAGCGCACCGATTCCTGCTTTGATAAGTCCCATAGTTATTTCTCCTTTCAGAATTTCAAATAATAATATGATTTGAATGTGTTATCATGAGCGATTTTATCCCTCACCCAGCACAATCCACTTGTCGTCAATAACATCGTACACATATATCTGAGTTTTCGAAACACCATAAAGTATTTCCTGTACGAAAGAATCTTCATTGTTGGTTCCAAGTGCGAAAATAAGACATTCGTCTCCGTCTATCTCTTCCTTGTCGCCCGTATACATCAGTGACATACCCGACTCTATATAGTTCTTTACTTCGTCGGTTTGGAGCAGCAACTCACGAGCTATCAGCACATCGTCATTTTCATATGAGTAATCCTGATACAAAGTGAGATCCAAACAGCCATCCGTGTCGGCGATGTGACCATCCTTCAATGATATTACCGGACGGTAATCGTAGCTTTTTCCGTCCTTTTCGAGTCTAACCAACGTATCCGGGAAGATCTCGCTGACATTGCAGCGCAGAATAATGGACTCGTTTGCCTTTGTCTCGTATACCGGCATGTCAGTATGATCGTCATATTCGGCGTTTTCGCTCATGGTAACCGAATATACCGTCATAGACCATCCCTCCGCAGGCACAAGCGCGTATATCTCCTGCCCTCCGCAGTCTACGATATCAACCGATTCCCGAATGAAGGGATACTCACTTTCCAAAGAACTCTTCAACAGATTATTGATATCATCTTTAGAAGCGTCATATTCGACATAACCGAGAAAAGCCGTGCCGATAATACATTCCTCGTCTTTTAGAAGCTTTTGTATTGAAGATAAATTCTTTTTTTCATCAACCGAACTTGTTTCACTGCCTGGTTTTGTTTCTGCGACAGAATCCTTGCGTGTGTCTTTACAGCCGCAAAGCAGCACTGCAAGAAGCATACAAATAAATAATGTTCTCATTCTTTTCATAACATCACTCCTGATTTTCAAGACTTGTTATCACTGCGGCAAGGAAATTTTCACTTACCGATGTAAATAGTATTGAGTCTGCATATCCGGATTGTTTTGCTTTGACTATCTGATCGGCGAGCTTTTTGTCTGCATCACCGTCAGTCATGAATATTATTTTGCATTCCGGATTGTTTTTCTTTATTTTGTTTGAAAGCTCAAGCCTATCATTAAGCATCCAAGGAGAATATCCGGTTACTTCCATTATCACAACTCGCGGCTTGTGTATCTCACAGATATCTTTTGTCAGATTTGGAGTTTTCGATATGATGATCTGATGATTATCAAGTTCCTGGAGCATGGCGCGTTCAAGCAGTCTTGCATATAACACACTCTGCATATCTAAAACAATCACTGTCATTAAAATTTTCACCACCTTTTTCAGTATACGGAAAATGACAGATTCACATACCGTATATTGTTTTTTACATTGAGTAGCTTACGCAGAACCGTGTTAGCGCAGTTGCAATCATGTGTCTTAGCGCTTTGTCAACCGGAGCGAGCATTCCTTCGACTTCTTCTATTATTCCTTTCGAGTAAGCCCACGTCATGGCGTCAAGTGCCCATGAATCAATCTTAGAAGCGTCAGATTGCAGAAGCTTGCCGTATGCAGGGACGATTATATTGCGGCTCTTTGCATATCTGTAGAGGAAAACTGCCAGCTGCTCACGCGTGATAGGATCGTCAGGTCCGAAGCGACCGTCTCCGTAGCCGTTAGTGATGCCGTACTTCACAGCCCACGCAACTGCGTCAGAATACCACTGGTTTGCGGGAACGTCATTGAATTCACTTGCAGCCGCTGTTGCAGGAGAACCTTCAAGTCTGTAGAGAACAGTAACTATAGCAGCTCTTGTGAGATTGCCTTTTGGGTCAAATGAATCTGCGCTGACGCCGTTCATCAATAGCGGGTCGTGATTGTTGGCATACCAGACGCTGCCGTAATAAGGATCTCCGGGAATTACATCCTTGAATGGAAGCGCTTTATTTTTCGGAAGAAGCAGACAGGAGAACACAAGTGAATGTTCGTCTCCGTTGTCGTTCGCTACACATTTATAGTAGAACGTTCTGTACATATTTTCATCCTTTATACCGGATATCGTAAGTGATTTACCGCTAGCAAGGATTGTGTCTTTGTTGATTTTGCCGTCCTTATTGCATTCATACCATTTGAGACTGACGTTCGGAGAAAAGTTCTTTGTGTTTACTTTGAAGCTGAATTTTTCCTTTGAACTGTATACAATGACATGCTGATTGGTTTTTTCATCATATTTCAGCTTGCCGCTTCCGCCCGATGTGCTTCCGCCTGATGTGCTTCCGCCCGAGGTGCTTCCGCCCGAGGTGCTTCCGCCTGATGTGCTTCCGCCCGAGGTGCTTCCGCCCGAGTTTTTCTCGGTGACTTTAACAATGACAGAATCGGGGATTGTCGTTAGTTTGCTCTTCTCACCCATGAGTTCGCACGAAACCTCGCAGTAATAGTAAGTCGTTCCGGCTTTATCGGTTGGAATATTGAGTGTCAGAGACTTTGCACCGCTCACCGGGACTCCTGAGCCGTAAGCGGAGGAGGTAGACTTATACCACTGTATCTTGAGGTTGGTGGCGAGCGTGCTGTCAATGTTCGTCGTTACGGTGACAGCAGCATTGTCCCCAACCTTAAGATCGTAGCTGGTTTTTGAGTATGAAAGCTCAAGATCAAAATAGTTGTTTGTGTGCTGTCCTTCATTTGTTTCTGCGGTCTGTCCCTCGATATCCTCAGGAGTGAAGGTCGCGGTGATGAATTTCTTTGTCTCGAACTTCGGCTTTCCTCCGGTGCTTTCGCCCTCTATCACGAGAACCGCGTCCTTTGACTCTATGCTGAAGCTGTAGTTCGTCTCAATGTCGTCAGTCCAGACATATTCAGGCTCAAGCTCTATGGGAATCTTGACCGTGTAGGTTGTACCCGATTTGAAGGTCTTGTCTGCCGGAGTCCAGATGGGATCTCCGTAGATTATTCCGTTGTCGTCGCTGTCGATATAATTTCTGTCGGGAACTCTCGCTCCGACCTTAAGCATAGCGTCGCCGCTGAAGAAGACAGAGCCGCTGTTTATATAAGCCTGCTCACTAAAGACGCCGACAGTTACCGGGAAAACATAGAGATATTCGTCGCTTCCCATCGAGGAGGTGCGGATTCTGTACTCACTCGTCTGTCCGTTCCAGACAGCATAGCTGCCATCCGCAAAAGTGAAGCCCTTTGGAATCTTAACCTGTACCCCGACGCTGATGTTATCGCCCTTGGATACTTCGTTGATTTCCTTTCGTAACATCTCGTACCGGACCTTCGTAACCGTTCCTACCGATGCGGTTGCCGTGCGGTCGAGCGGCTGACCGTGAGTCGGAACGTCAAGGTTGGTGATTTCGATTTCCTTTGCCTCGCCGCCGATTGTCACCGGGAAGTAGAAGAACAGCGTGTTGCCTTTCTTGTACGTAAACACACTCGCATCGACCTTCTTGCCGTTGACGGTTACATTGCTGAGCGCAGGCGACCAGTAAGGCTCACCGTCATCCACCCAGCCGAAGTAGTAGGGATCGGTGGGTTCGAGCTCTACTTTGATTTCAGCCTCGACGCCGGCATAGTAATCCGGGATGATCTCGTCGTGGTGAGTTCCGGCAGCGGAGATCTCGAACCACGCTCTGAGGAACTTTGCGCCGTCACCCTTGGATTCCACCTTGAGTTCCGGGAAAGGCTTTCCGGCGACAAAGGGCTCATCGTATGTGATTTTGATATCACCTTTAAACGCTTCCTTTTCCTTGACGGTGATGGTATAAGAATTGGAAGAACTGTTACTGCCGTCGAAATTACCGTCTACAGTGCCGTCATAATACCGCCAGTGGTGGTACATCTTCAGCTCTCCGGTTTTTATATACTCCACGGTATCGTTGGGGTATATGATAGAGCGTTCTGTGATGGTTTTTCCGTTGATCAGCACCATCGAGGGGTCGCTGAATCTGTAGGAGTTGGACGCCGAATCGTAGTCATTCGCTGCAGTGACCCTCGGAAACGGGTACTTTACGCCGAGATACCGGGTAACCGTATAGTCGGTTGCCGACGTCATGACGCTGAGAGCACCTATGATGACCGCAGTCATTACGGCGATGATGAGGAGCTTTACGGTTTTGCCTGCGTTCTTTTTCATTTTACGTTTCTCCTTTGTAATAATATATTCCGTTCACTGAATTATCCGGTCTTATCAGTCGGGGAGACGTACGATTATATTGCAATTCTATTATAATGCATATTTTGGCTCTTGTCACTGTCAAAAGTGTCAGTTGTTTCGGTTAAAACAAAAAACCTCCGGAGTATTTCCGGAGGAAAGTTATCATTTCGTATCCTGGAGCGTCGTTACTACCAGCTTGTTCTCTATAGCCGTGGCGATCAGCTCTTCCTTGTTGTTGAATCCGCCTTTTTCGATCATATCAGATATGTTCCATCTGACTCCGCTGACAGACAGACCGAATTTATCGGCAATCTCCCGGTAGGTGAAGCCGCGTATGTAGTGGCGGAGTATCTCGATCTGTATCGGTGAGATATCGCCTGAGAGCATATTCTTCATCTCGACAGAGGGAGACGAGCCCGGGAAAATACGCTCGCCGTTCATCGTCCGTATTATCACGTCGAGCAGCTCCTCCGTGCCGTGATCCTTGTACCAGAGGCTGTCAGCCGCGCCGCGTTTCGCCTCGGAAAGCACATTCGGGTCGATGAGCGAGGTTATTATGACGATCTTTATGTGCGGATACCGCTCCTTTATCCGTTTTCCCGCCGCAAGTCCCGAGTGCTTGTGAAGGGTCAGGACGTCCATCAGCACAAGGTCTATGTCTGTCCCGCAGCGGCTTTCGACCTCAAAGGCGTCCCTGAAGATACCCGCGACGCTGAACCGCTCGTCAGACCCGAGTATTGCGGAGAAGTGCTTCTGCATATAGCTGTCATCTTCTACAAGTATCGTGTTTATCATATGTCCTCCTCCGTTCCCGGCAGATTGAGCAGCAGCGCGAATCTCGGAGAGTGCGCGGTCAGCATCTCACCGCCCGACGCCTCTATTCTTCGTCTGAGAGACGAGAGACCGCTTCCCTCGGTTATCTTTCCTTTCGGCTTTTCGCCGTCGTTGGTTATCGTGACAGAATAAATGCCATGCCGCGCCTGAATGTCGACCGCGATATATGTTCCGTGCGCGTGTCTGACGCAGTTGGTGGCACACTCGCGTATCGCCGAAATGACGATCCGCTCGAGCCCCGAGTCCTTCGGCAGATAGCCGTTCAGGATCAGCCTGACGCCGAGCTTTTCACAGTTTCTCATCTCGTCAGCGATGTCTCCGTCCGGCGGAGTTGGTGAGTCAGAGAGTATGCTCACGGCTTCCTTCAGTTCAGCGAGCTTCTTGTCCGCCTCGTCCGAGTTCTCCATGATGTCCTGAATCGTTATGAGACTCCGTCCCATAGTGTCGTGAACCCTTACCTTCATCTCAAGGCTCTCCCTTTCACGGATGTCGTCGGTCATGCGGTCATACATCGCGCGGAGTTTTCGGTTGGTCTCGGCAAGACGTCGGTTTTCTCTTTCAAGATGTTCACTCACATGGTAGAGTTCGGTTATATCCTGAGCAGTCATCTGCCGCCAGCCTTCCTCTCCGCTGACGGTTATACGGCTTGAGTTGAACTGTCTCACGTTGCCACTTGGAAAGAAGAATATCCCGCTTGATGACCGTTCTCCGTCCGGACCGGGAGGAAAGAGCACCGTGTCGAGCTCGCCGATCATCTGCGGATAGGAACCTATCATCATATATGAAAGCTCACGCATCGTCTCGTTGCAGAGGATTATTCGTCCTGCCGGATCGGCAAAGCAGATCCCCATCGTGACGTCATTTGTCGCCTCACGGATGGAGTCGGGGGTGATGCGTTCGAAAAGCCGTCTGCGCTCCATGGGTATCACGACAGAAAGATGAACAGCCGCCAGAATCAGCAGAACAGCGACCGGAATCCACGGAAGCCCGCACAGCCCGGTATCCGCGTCACCGTCCTGCGGGAACAGTATCAGCGCGGAGAACAGGATGAAGAACGAAAGGAGGGAGACCAGCTTCTCCGTGAATCGCACCGAACAGTATGCTTTATATATGAGTAGCGCCGCCTCTCCTGTTACCGCAGCAAAGAGCATCGCGGCGAACATTGAGCGCAGAAGAGGGGGCAGTGTGTAAAAAGCGTTCATTCTTCACCTCCGTCCGACTCGAGCGGCAGGATCAGCGTCTGCTCGCCATCGTCTGTATCAATTTCCGCCGAAGGGTACTTGTGCTTTATCGCCGAGAGATCTTTTCGGGTGTCGAGCGAGACTGTGACTCGAAGAAGACCGTACGGACGCGTCAGCCGGACATTGACAGTCTCTAGCTCTCCGACGGTCTCCTCAACGCAGTCCTCGAAAAAGTCGTATGCGAGAGCCGCCGCTCTGCCGTTCAGCATCACAGCATCGACAAAATATGTCCCGCGCACCGAGAGAAGTCCGAGCGCCCGTATAGTCTCGCCGAACGCGTTCTCCATCTCTGCCGCCGGAATGTCATAATTACGGTAGTTCAGCAGCGCGAGATGCCGCCTTCGTTTTATGAAGCCGCAAAGCACCGCAATCCGCGCGAGTATCCTCCTTGACTCGTCCGAGTTCTTGTCAGAAGCTTGGTACTCGTCGACCCTGACGGCAATCTTGTCTATCTGTTGCTGCGTGACGCTGCGGAGCATATCGTAGAGCCGGTTTTCCTCCTCGATTTCCCTTCGCTTCTTGTCGCGCGTGTATTCGTAGCGGAGAAGTGAATTACGCTCCTCAAGCTCCATCTTGATTTCCCGCGTCTCGGCGCCGCGCTTTATTAGTTCTGACACATCCTCGGTCCAGATGGCGTGCCCGCCGTTTATTGGTATATTGTAGAGAAGCCGGTGATCCGGGAGAAGTATCGGCGTTTTTTCGGACGAGACAAGCGTTTCAAGACTGAACGGCTCTGCGTCAAGTGCCGCGTATCGGACATTGTAATCATTGTCGGTGATCTGTGCCGAGCAGCCGGTAACCGCACGGAAAAGTTCATCGTATCGCATGTTCGAAGCGATGAGTCTGCATTGTATGCAAATCTCGAAGGTCAGAGCGTAGAGGATACTCTGTATCACTGTAAGATCGCCGAACAGTGTCATGAACCAGTCGTACCTGTTCCAGTAAGCGAATACATATACTATCGCCAACGCCGACGGTATAAATGGCATGATCATGAGTCTGTGTGTCCGCGGGATCCTGCATTTCCGAAGCATCAGGAAGAGTGCCAGAAGCGCGCAGGTAATCTGCCAAGACATAACGATGTAATAGACTGTCGCATAGCTGTATTCCTTGTCGCTCCACTCAAAGAACCTCTGATCTGCGGGAAAGACGAAGACCTTCTGATGCAGGTCGTTCGTTATCACGAGAATGAAGAGAAGCAGTGTCACGCCCCAGAGAATCAATGTTTTCTTCGGAATCCGCCAGTCGATCGGCTTTCCGAGCGTCAGCGCGATGATCACTCCGCACATCGGGATGAACAGCATGGGAAGATAGTAGAGATACCACATATACCGGGCGGCGAACCGTATCGTCAATATGTGGAATTTGAGCGTCCTGACGATCAGCCAGAACAGTATCAGCCCGTCAATGCCGATAAGATACCGGCGCACCATCTTATGTACTATCCGGCGCTTCAGTGTGATCCCCCACGCGAAGAAGAGCCCCATGTACAGAATCGAGCGTATGAGCCCGAGCGGACGAACGAACATCGGCGGCAGAATATCGTTCTTTGTGAGCTGACGGCAGATGAACGCTGAGAGTATTGTCAGAAATATAACTAAGAGCGTCTTGCTGTATTTCCGGGTAATGCCGTTTGCGGCGTCCATCCGAGAATCATCTCCTTTCTTTCTTGAATGATTACACGAGTAACAGGACGCATTAAAAAGGGATTGATTTACCACCTGCAAGATTGGTGTTTTACAATGAGAGCACCAATATACTTCAACAGGAATCGATCCCGCAATTCTGGAGAGCAAGCTTTAGGCACTTCTTATCAGTAAAAGCGCATTCTATAGGTGCCCATTCTAATGCCGTTGAGATCGTTTTCAAGAGCTTTTTAATGGTGATGTACTTTTCTTTTTCTGCATCTGTTCCATTAAGCGAATAGCCGTCCATTATAGAGGAACAGTCCGCCTTTGAGAACAAGGTTTTCCGCATATTTTGACTTTTCCAGGCGGCGCAGGAACTCTTACTGGCAAAAAAGCTGCAAGCAGAGCTGATAGCTCCTGCCGCTTTTTGCTGCTTTGCTTTTGAGCCGCTCGAGCACGGATGCAGCCACATCAGCCATTCAGCAGCACCTCCATCACACTCATCATTTTCTTATATACGCCTATTTCCTTTGCGTATTTGGAAAGGTTAGCGAGGTTTTTCTTCTCATCTGCAGCATAAGCGTTGACGGCTTTGTTGAATATCTCGTTATCCATCTTCGTGCGGTACTTGAAGCAGTCGCAGACAGTGCGTTCACGGTCATAAACCGGAAGCGTTACACCGTTGAAGGTACCGGTTGTTTCCCCCAAGTGATACATCGGATTCTGCACATAATACGCTTTTACCGGCACTTCCGCCTGAATCGCCTTTACCGTTCTGGAATAAGAGCGTGGAACGGCAATCGACCATGCTCTGGGCGCAAAGTCGCTATAGCCGTAGTAAAACAGAGCTGATTCAACGCAGATGACCCCGTGCGTCATCAGTTTCGAAAGGATAAGCTCCTCTTTGGGTTCGTCCCCGACGGCTAACATGTAATACCCTTTTTTCATACGCTCGATATAGCCTTGCTTAAAAAGAGTATATATATCTTGGTCTTTGAGTCCGGCAGAAATAAAATCCGATTTCTTTGCAATTTCTCCGATGGCATCAAAGACTTCGTTGACGATATCGTACCTGCTCAACCTGTCACCAACTTTCTGCACGCAATATTTGCATTATGCGTGTTTATATTATAACACTTCAGTTCTGAAAAATCAATATGTTTTGCACGCTTTTTAAAAATACTGCGTGCGGATTTTGAAGAACAGTATTGCAATTCAAAGAGCGCTGCGCTATTTATATTCATACAGATTGGTTTTGCGGCAATCTATCATTCGTGACAACACAATTACAATAGGAAGGTATTTTAATATAATCAAACGAAAAAATTGTCTTGTTTCCTGTATTCTACAGTGGAGGATACGAAATTCTGATTCGGGTTTACGGTGAAGATAAGGATAAAATATTCAACAGTCTCAATTTTCACCCGCTATATAACATCACCGAATCCGATATGATAGAAATCGATCGCTTTGAAAAAGAAATCGGTGTAATTATTTATGAAAAAGATTGACTTATACGCAACACGCTATAGCTGAAAATAGGATATATTATCAACTTGCCTGTCTTTTTTTCATCCTGCGGGAAGTCTGCACTATTCTACGGTACCGCTCAGCCAATGTTACCCGTGAAGTCAAAGATGAACCTCAAAGCACTTTACTGATTATTGTAATGTATTTTATATGCCTTATTGGGACCAGTTAATTCGGCAAGTTGAAACAGTTTTAGAAAAAATGGCATGATAAGGATGGTGGTACACAAAAAGATTATGATGACAAATAATCGAGACGTTGAGCGTAGTGTGATACAGATAATCTAAATTACAAACCTCCGCTATTGATAGCACCCCCTGATAGTTTTTTGATAGCAGAAAGTCGATACCCCCATAGGATCGGGATAACTGGTATCAAATAAAGCCAAATGGAATCAAGCGGTCTATACAAAAAAGTTTAGAGCGCGTTTTCACTTGGCGAGTGGGAATGATTTTCAGCCGAATAGTAGAGAATACCATCCCACTCTCGAGCTTACCCTTTTGGGGTCCCTGAAGTGTTTGGAAATTGCCTTCGGCAAGCGGGTAATCTCCGTTCTTTCGGCTTGGATTTAATGTGGGAATAAACTTAAGCTGAGTAGGAGAGCGAACCATCCCACTCCCGAGCTTACCGTTTTGGGGCCCCTGAAGAGTTTGAAAATTGCCTATCGGCAAGAGGGTAATCTCCGTTCTTTCGGCTTGGATTTGGCGTTGAATAAAAAGAATAATCCCCGAAGTCCGCATAAATAGTGGATTTTGGGGGATTATTTTACCTTTTGAGTGCATTTTATGCTTTTTTGCTTTCAATGGATTTCAAAGTTTCGCCATTATCACTTTTCCATGCCTGCGGACCACTTATGCTATATCCTACCGCAAAAGCTGCTGCCGCAGAAGAACTTGCAAATATCTTATCAGATTGCAATGTATCATCAACAATTTCGCCATTTGCTCTGCTTTGCTCTACTTTCTTCTTTATCCCTTTAGCCAGCGAACTTGCAGATTCTTTATGTATCTTTGAGCCTTTCAGCAAAACAAATCCATCTGTAGTTTGTATGCAATTTGCAGTTCCGTTTGCAAGCTTCAAGTGATATATATTTTGCGATTTTTTAGACTGATTGTTGGAATCGGAAACCTTTTCAAATACCTTGTGTCCAAGAGCATTTACAAGTATTTTTGCATTATATATAAACTCTGCTAATTCAGCTTGATCTGCCTCGGAAACTGTTGATTTAGTTGGTATATTAGAATTATCAATCGAATATCTGCCGGATTCGGTTGCTATCCTATGAAATTCATGCTCAAGATATTTGATATGAGCTTTATTGAGATTATCGTCTTTACTAATAAAAGCAATAACTTCGTTCCAATTGTCTTTTCTTGCAATATGCTCTTTCAAGCGTTTAATTATATTCTCTGCTTCTCCAACATATATGAGTGGCTTTTCTCTATCATCGTCATAGCCGAACAAAAAATAAATTCCCGGTGAGGATAATTCTTCTCTGTCTTCACTTTCTTTAACCATATTTCTTGGGATTTTATATGCTACACCTGTCCAGTTTGAAAGTTCACATATCCAGCGCTTATTGGGACTTCCATCTAATAAAAACAACTTTATAACTTTGCCAAAAGCCATATTGCTAACTCCCTTGATTAACAATTGCAGTCATCTTGCAACATTAATTATACATAAATTAATGGCAAAAATCAACTAAGAGTTATAAATTTGAATATCAATTTTCCCCACCCCATAACCAAAAAATCACCGAATCAGTCTCATTTTGACTAATCCCGGTGATTTTTCTTTAAAATTTCGTTCCGCCGCCGCCGTGGGTTGTTCCGGATGAAGAAACGTGCGTGCTGGAGCCTCCGGAGCTGCTTTCGCGTACTATTTCCGTGCGGCTGACGTTGCGGTAGAGGTAGATATCCCTCTCGGACTTCACTTTAATGCTGTCCTTTCTCACATAGCTTCCGGCGGCGAGGGCAGGACGGACGGTTTTCAGCTGTGCTTTCATCGTTCCTACTATGATGAGCGCGCACACCAGTCCCATGATAAGCGACGCCATGAGCCACGTGAAGTTAAAAAATCCGCTTCTCTCCGAGCCGTAGTAGTAGTCGCCGTCATTGATATCGTACGGACTGCCGTTTTTCGCCGCGGTTATGTATTCGTCCGCTTCGGAGATGAACGAGCAGAACCCGCCGTAGTAGTCCCCGTCCGAGAAATATCCCTTTACGTCGTCAAGCAGGGTGTCTATTCCGTAGTCCGTGAACGCCGTGATTCCGAATCCGCAGGTGGATATGTAAAGGTCGCGCGTGTTCATTGCCACAACAAGGATTATACCGTCCCTGTCTTCCCCGTAACCGTAGCCGTTGTAGTCGTAGTAATCGTCGGCGTAAGCCACAACGGAGCTGTACCCGTCCATGTCTTCGGTGGTGTGTATTACAACGTCAAAGCTCTGTCTTTCGCTAAGCTCGTCAAGTCGCGACAGCACCTTGTTGTATTCGTCGGAGGAGAGGAGAGCCGCGTCATCCTGAAGTCTTGCATACGGGCTGTTAAATCCGTCTCCCGACTCCGCGCACACGGGAAGAGTTATCGAGAGGATAAAGAAGAGCGCAAGGGCAAGAGTAAAGAATCTTTTTTTCATGCTCACGCCTCCCTCATATAAGTCCCGAGCCGAACAGGAAGTACATTAGTAGGTACACAGCGGCTCCGATTCCGAGCGTCAGACCGAGCGTCCATCTTGCTGCTGCTCCGTGATCCACGGGAAGGTCGCCTATAAATTTGCCCGTCTGTCCGTTCATCGCGAAGGTGTACTGCTTGCCGCTCCATGTCGTGTTCAACAGCCACACAGGATAGAGCGCGTATTTTACGTCTCCTCCGTGCAGGGTGATGCTCGAGCTTCGCGGAGTTACGGTGGCGTATCCGTCGACAGTCGAAGCAAAGGCAGAATAAGCGGAGTTTTTCACTCTCTCGTTCGCCCTCTCGATGCTTTCTTCCGCGGTCACGTCATACTTGTCGGCGAAAAATCCCGCGAGATATGCCGTGCGGAAGTCGACAGCCTCGGAAAAATCGTACGGTTCTATGGATTCCATGAGGTCGTCGGGCATTTTCTTCGAGCCGTCCACCGGAATATGGTCAAAGCCTATGCTTCCGCTTCTCGACACGAGGAAATGCTCCGTCTCGGTGTAGTTGTAGTCTCTGTCGCTCCAAGTGCGTACTCTCGTGGCGTTGAAGGTGAGGTCCGCGTCGGCGTCAGAGTCAAACAGCCAGAACGGGACGTAAACTCCCTTTATTTCGTCAATGTGGTTTTGGTCTTTAAATATCTTCGGAAGGAGCTTCTTGCCCGAGAGGTGTCTCTCCAGTCCCGCCTTCGCCGCCCTTTTGTCGAGCTTGAACGGGATTACATAGTCAGGTCGGAGCTTTCCTGAGAGCTTGTCGAGCATGACGACGGGATTTCCGCAAAACGGGCATGATGTGGCTGCCGTTGTAGCTTCGCACACTATCTCGCCTCCGCACGACGTACACACATACGATCGCAGGTTCGCGGCTTCATCGTCGGTCCACTCCTTGCCGGAGCTTATGTTCCAGTCGATGTCGTCCTTTTTCGTTGTCTCGGCGTTGAAGTCCTTCAGCGTGTCAATGTCAAATTCCGTGTCGCAGTAAGGGCATTTCAGCTTCTGCGCCGCACTGTCGAAAGCAATCGCTCCCCCGCAGCACGGGCATTTGTATTCCTGTATTGTGTTACTCAAATGTGTTCCTACTTTCTGTAACCGACAAATCGAATTTGTTTATTGAGCGTCGTCGGCGTTAAAGGGATCTCCGCATTCGGGGCAGAACTTCGGCGGCTTTGTCGGGTCTTCGGGAGTCCATCCGCACTTGTCGCACTTGTATTTCTTCGGAGCGGTAGGTTTCGGTGAGCCGCACTCGGAGCAGAACTTGCCCTTGTTCACGTGTCCGCACTTGCAGGTCCATGTTTCGCTCTCGGGTCTGGGGGAACCGCATTCGGGGCAGAATTTTCCCGCAGCCGTCGCGCCGCACTTGCACTTCCATGAGTTAGCGGAGGTATTCTGAGCGCCGCTAGTATTTGCGGAGGCGTTCTGCTGATTCTGCTGTCCCATCTCAAAGAGAGTCTGCGCGTTCATTCCTCCTGCACCCTGAGCCATGTTCATGCCGACAAATCCTGCCGTCGCTCCGTTTGCGTTAGATGCAGCTGCCTTCATTGCGTCCGCCTGTGCGCCTACAATTGTTGCGGCTGCCATAGTGGGATCGCGGTACATTGCGTTCTTCTGCGCGGTCTTGATAAGCTCCTGATCCTCTTCGGGGAGGGAAACGTTCGGCATAGCTATGGACACTACCGAAATACCGCGGAGCTTGCTCCATTTTTCGGAGAGAGCCTTGTTCATCGCCTTCTCAAGATCGGGCATATAGCGCGGTATCTGGTTGGGTCTGATTTCGAGGTCGGAGAGTTCCGCAAGAGCCGGCTGGAGAGCGGAGACAAATTCCTGCTTCAGCGTTCTGTCAAGCTCTTCTCTGCGGTACTCGTCGGAAACGTTGGAGCATACGTTGGTGTAGAACAGCATGGGGTCGGTCAGCTTATACGAATAAGATCCGCTGCAACGCAGGTTAACGTCAACGTCAAGTCCGATACGTGAGTCGACAACGCGGAACATAACGGGAGGTGCAGTGCCGAAAAGGTTGCCGATTATTTCCTTAGTGTTGAAGTAGTAAACTCTCTGGTCTTTTCCCGCGCCGCCGCCGTATGTGAAGCGTTTGCCGATATTTTTAAATGTCTGCTTAATGCTCTCGCCGAAGTCGCCTGAGAAAATGCTCGGTTCGCTTGAGCTGTCCCATGTGAATTCGCCCGGCTCTGCGCAGAACTCTACTACCTTTCCCTGCTCTACTATCATCATGCATTGACCGTCGGCGACAGCGATGCCCGAACCGTTTGATATGATGTTGTCTTCCCCTCTTGTATTGGAGGAACGTCCGGAAACGCGCTTTCTGCCCTTAACAACAAGAACGTCGTTGTCGATAGAATCGCAATAGAAAAACTCTTTCCACTGGTCCGCAAGAACTCCGCCTGCCGCGCCGAGAGCTGATTTAATAAGTCCCATAGTAAAATTCCTTTCTATTTTATGTCTTTACAGGCATATTATATCTCATTTTCGCGCCGAAGTAAATCACTTGAACGCATTTTTAATTCTTCTGAGCGTATTTTTAATGAAGTCTTAATACTAAGGCTTCCTCGTCAATGCTCCGCCGTGAGCTTTATTATTTTGTCGATGTTGTCGTCCGACGCCGCTTTGTTTCTGCGTATCGCGCCGCATTTTCTGCATTTATGCGTGATTATGTAGCCTTTTTTCGGGTCGGGTTCTGCGCCTATCGCGTCCATTATTCCCCCGCAGTCCGCAGCTCTGTCCCCGGGATTAACGTCAAGGTGAAGGGAGGCTAAGCATTTCGGGCAGTGATTTCGGCAGGTATAACCGAGCGGCTCAACCTCATATCCGCAGTTTTTGCAGACGAAGCTCTCGTCTATTTTGGTAAATCTCTTTTTTTCCATCTCATTCCTCTTTTTTTCCTCTCCCGATGAATATTTTATTCCGCGCGGAACAATAATAGGCGTGCAAAAACATTTCTCAGGAGGAAATTTATATGAAAAAGCTATCTCTTTCTATTCTCGCGGTTTTACTCAGCGTATGTCTGCTCTTTGCGCTCTCCGTACAGTGCGCTGCGGCGGAGGTGATGGGAAACCCCGGCATGGGAGCAAGCGAAAACTCTGGCGGCACAAATTCCGCAGGCGAAAATTTCGCAGGGGATTTAAACAACGGTTTTATCGAGGGAAATCCCAACAATCCGAACGACGGAAACAACGGAAGCGGGTTCACCTCCGACAACACGAACGAAAGCGGAAATGCAAACGGCTCGTACAACGGTGGTGTCAATGGGAATTCCGCTGACGACAATGGCGCTGCGAACGGCGTTAACAACGGTGCTAACGAATCCACAGCTGCGCAGGGTGAAACTTCCGCTGCGGTTGACGGGAACACAGAAACAAGCTCCGGCTTCAGCTGGGTTATGCTGCTCGTATGGCTTGTCATCATTGCGGCGGTGATACTGCTGATTATTGCGCTTATACCGAAACGCCGCAACGGGTAAGGTAGAAAGGACGCTGCCCTTTCGGAATCCATTGTTTCCGCCTGCGGGTGGGGGGGTGCTCCTACGCGGAGGTGCGCACTAACGAGCAAGCTCGTTCTGGGATATCAAACGCCTGCCCCTTGCACTTACTAAGTAAGTGCGGCGTTCCCTCCGAAAGGGCGCCCCACGCGAAGTGGACTAATGAAATCGAAAGACGTAGTCTTTCTTCTATCCTTCTCACTTAAAACCTAAGTGAACCCCAAAGGCTGTGGTATCACTCCCGACATCTCCGCAGCCTTTTTTATATCGCCGCAAACCATACCGCCCCGGGATGTACCTCCGCCACTACGGCTTCCTCACGCCCTGTCTCAATGACCTCGCCGTCGAGACATATCATTTCCGGTCCGACTATCTCCATCCTGCGGCATTTGTAGTAGTCGATCACGTTTTTAAAGCTGCTCCTCATACTGCCGTCCTCGGAAATGTAGTCGCCCTTTTTGTAGTTTCCGACTATGGAAATAAACTTCGCGCGACTCACGTCGTTTACCACAAGCACATCCATCAGCCCGTCGTTCAGCATGGCAAGCGACGCCGCGTTGAATCCTCCCCCGCAGTATCTTCCGTTGGCACAGGCGGTCAGCAGTATGTTTTTCTCCATCACTATGTCTTCCTGCGGCGCTTTTTTGTCGAGCGATACCACTCCCGAGAGCTTTATCTTCGCCGGAATTGTCTTCTTCACCGCAAGTACCTTTAACACTCCCGCTATGTATGCCGCAGGTCCTTTCAAAAACGGCTTCTTCTTCAGCGTGTACGTCTCCTTCACGACAGCGCAGTCAAAGCCTATGTTCATCATGTTCGCAAAGTAGTCTCTCTTCCCGCCGTGACTTACCGAGATGAGGTCGATTTTGTTCAGCTCCGCCTTCTTAAATCCTGCCTTGTCGTTTGCGAATGTCGAAAAATCGTTGCCGCTTCCCGCGGGAAATACCGAAAACGATGCCGTAGCCGCAGCTCCCGACTCCATTATGCCGTTCACTGCCTCGTATACGCTGCCGTCCCCTCCGTACACGATCGCGTGCGCAAAAGGGTCTTTACGGAACAGGTCGGCTACAAGAGCTCGCAGGTGTTCTCCCGACGTGCTCTCAAGCCTCTCGTCCCCGCTTTTTTCTATCGCGCTGACGGCGGCAGAGTAGTATTTTTTACTTCCGGCGTTCGGATTTATTATGTGTACATGGCGTCTTTCGCTGACGTTCGGCAAAACTATCGGTGCGGCTGCTTTCATTGATTTATCTTCCTTTTAATCAGTTTTGTTTTTGTACGGATTTGTATTCGTCGTAGAATTTGTAATACGGACATGAGACTCTGCGGTCTTCACGCTCCCTGTATGCGTCGTCCTCGTCAACGTCAACCACACATCCACAGTCTCCGTCCTCGTCTATCACGTCGTAGTACGCGCAGGTGTCACACCCATGTGGAGCATTTTTCATCGCTTGTTTTCTCTCGAATTTCTTTATCTCTTCGCTTTTTTCCGGTGTGTTCATTGTGTTCTGTCTCTCCTTGCCTTCTCCGTCAGCTCACGGGCAGTGTTTTCGCAGCTTCCGCGCATTACATCGTCAAGCAGCCTTGTAAGCTCATGTCCGATGTCCGCGCCCGCATATCCTATGCTCATCAGCGTCTTTCCCTCAACTGCGAGGTCGGACAGCTTGCGCGGCAGGTTTTTCTCGATTATCTCCGAAATCATCTCACGTACCGCGGCGTATTCTTCATCCGTGATAACTCCGCGCGAGAGCTGCATATCGGTGAGCGAGAGTACAAAGCCGTCGTCCGTCTCGGATATCAGCCGGCGCACCTCGTACTCCCCGTCAAGGTAATTTCTGTAGTTTTCGTATTCAGAGTAGCGCAGAACGGCGTTTTTCTCGGCTCTCGACGGCTTCATCGAGCTTATCATCCGCTCCTCTTCCTTTGCGTCAAGCTCGGAAAACAGCACGGCATATCTCATCTCCGCGTCCCTCGGGCATCTCTCAACCAAAGCAGCCGCGCGGCATATCATCTCTTCCGTAAGCGCGGGGAAAATGAACGATATCACCTCGGGAAAGGTCGACAAAATCCGGCGCGCACCCTTTCCGAGAAGAAGCTTTGTCGTCTCCGTGTATATCCTCTCGCGCGATATCTTCCCGAGCAGTCCTCTCAGCCGCCGCACCGAATCCGCACAGTCCGCGTCAAGCTCAAAGTCAAGCACGGAGGCAAATCTCAGCGCGCGCAGAATCCGCAGTCCGTCCTCGTTGAACCTCTCGTCAGGCGAGCCTACACAGCGGATTATGCCGTTTTCGAGGTCGCTCTCACCCCCGAAGAGGTCGATTATTCCCTTTGTTTCGGAGTAAGCCATTGCGTTCACCGTAAAGTCGCGGCGGCACAAATCAAGACCGAGCTCCGGCGTGAACGTCACCTTGTCGGGGTGTCTTCCGTCAGCGTACGAGCCGTCAATGCGGTAGGTCGTCGTTTCAATCGGCATTCCCTCGCGCAGTACGGTGAGAGTTCCGTGCTTCAGTCCCGTTTCAATGATGCGGTCGGAAGAAAAAACCTTCAGCATTTCCTCGGGCTTTGCGGAGGTCGTCACGTCATAATCCCCGGGAGTTTTTCCCATGAGGTGATCCCTCACGCATCCTCCGACAGCGTAAGCCTCAAATCCCGCGCAGCAGAGCTTGTTTATGACGTACTCGACCTGCGGGGGTAAGTATATTTTCTGCATATTATTTCCTATGTTTAGTTATTCGTTGCTCGCCGATTCAAAATGAGCGCAGTATTCCTTTATCGGACATTCGCCGCACCTCGGACCTCGCGCCATGCAGTATTCCCTGCCAAACAGCACCATTCTGTGACAGTACGCAGTCTGCTCTTCCGGCGGAATTATTCCCGAGAGTATCTTCTCTGCCTTCGCGGGGTCTTTCAAGGCTTCGGGATAATACCCCAGTCTGCCGTTTATTCTGATGCAGTGCGTGTCCGCCACGATTCCGGGAATATTATATATGTCTCCGAGGACTAAATTCGCGATTTTTCTGCCGACTCCGGGGAGTTCAAGCAGTTTTTCGAGCGAATCGGGTACTTTGCCGCCGTACTGCTCCGTGATGATTTTCGCGGCTTTGACAATGCTTTCCGCCTTCGTATGGTACAGTCCGCACGGCTTTATTATCCGCTCAACGTCGGTTATGTCCGCCTCAGCCATGCTTTTCGCGTCGGGATATGCTTCAAACAGGGGTCTGCAAACGATATTCACCCTTTCGTCCGTACACTGAGCGGAAAGTCTCGCCGCCACAAGCAGTCTCCAAGCGTCCTCGCCGTATTCGAGTGAGCACAGCGCGTCGGGGTAGAGCTTTTTTAATTCTTCTATTATTTCTTTTGTATAATTATTCATAATATATCTCGTCGGTTGTTTTGTCGGTTATTTCATCGGATGTAGTTTCGTCAACATATCCGTCGGATTCGTCTGTGGTTTCATCGGTTTCGGGAGTTTCGGGTGCCGGCGCCCACTTGCCAATCTTAAAGTAGTAGTCGAAAACGTCGCGCACGGAGTAGCCAGCTTCTGTACCGCCGGAGCCTTGTTCTATAACGCAGGTTATGGCAATTTCGGGATTTTCAAACGGAGCGAAGGCTGCCATAACGCCGTTATCCGACTTATCGGAGTAGACCTGCGCAGTACCCGTCTTACCGCCGACGGAAATCTCATATCCCGAGAAGACGGACGCGGCGGAACCGTTATCCATAACGCCCTTCATGCCTTCCTTGACTACCGACAGAATCTCGTCCGTTATGTTAAAGCTGCTCAGCACCTCCGGCTGTTTTTTGTACGTCACCTCGCCGCTCGCGTAGTCATGCACCTCCGAGAGGATATGACAGGCGTATCTTTTTCCGCTGTTGAGCACGGTTGCGAAGTAGGAGGAAATCTGGAGCGGGGTGAAGAGGTTGTCCGACTGACCGATAGCCGCCTGCAATGTGTCGCCGGGACTCCATTCGTCAAGACCGTTGTCGTTTCTGTAGTCCGGACCTGCGAGGATGCCCGTCTTTTCGTTAAGCTCGATTCCCGTGTGCTCGCCGAGGCCGTAGTATTTTGCGTACTCGTTCATCTTTTGTATGGTGAGCTGCCGTCCCACGTCATAGAAGAAATAGTTGCACGACTCCTGAATAGCCTGAACGACGTTTATCTTGCCGTGAACCTTGCCCGAGAGGAGGTAAATCCAGCATCGCGGCGTGAACCCTGACGAAGCGTAGTACATATATTTGCCCTGCGCGTCGATTATGGTGTCCTTTGTGATTATCCCCTCCGTGAGAGCCGCGACTGCAACGCCTACCTTGAAGGTTGAGCCGGGGGCGTATGTACCGCTTAATGCGCGGTTGAGGTACGGTCGGCTTTCGTCCTGCGAGAGCTCAGAAAAATCCTCGGAGAACGTCGCGAGGTTGTAGGTGGGGTAGGAAGCTATCGCGAGAATCTCTCCCGTGTTCACGTCAAGCACAGTCATTGCCCCTGCAGACGCGTCCTCGCCGGAGAGAGGCTTTGTGGCTTCCGCGCGGATTTTGAATATGTTCTCGGCAAGCGCGTTTTCCGCCACGACCTGCATTCCCATGTCAAGAGTGAGCCACACGTCCTGCCCCGCGACAGGTTCTTTTGTCAGCTCGACGGAGACAGTGTTGCCGTAAGCGTCCTCGGTTATGGTGAGCGTGCCGTCCTGACCGCGGAGGTATTCCTCAAACGCCGCCTCAACACCCGAAAGTCCCACGACGGCGTCAAGGGAATATCCGCGTTCGGTATAGTAGTCGACGTTATCCTGAATTTTTCCCGTCTGTCCGAGAATATGAGACGCGTAGCCGGGGTACATATAATCGCGGGAAGCTTCAACGGTGACGATAAAGCCTCTGCTGTATTTTTCCTCGATGGCGCTGATATACGAAAGGGGAACGTCCTCGGCGATGGTATACGGCTGGATATACGAGTGGTCGGAGAGCGTCATATCAAGGCGTATGGTGAGGAGCTTCGCGGCGGTTTCGTAGGTATAGTTATAGTAGGTGACGTATTCCTTTGAGTCGGGGTCGCGTTCACGTGTCATAATGCCGTAGTAAATCATGAGAGCCTCGGCGTCCCCCGCAGCGTCAGAGTCTTCACCCACGCCAAGCTCTCCGAGGAGTTTTGAGAGGCGTTTTCCGCGCGAGGTTTCAAAGAAGCTCTCGGGATAGGAAAATTCAAGTCCGTCCTTATTCACGGTGATATTGATACTTCCGCGCGGGGAGGTAAGCTTATCGGCGCAGTTATGCTTTTCGGCGATGGCGGCGGTATCCAGAATCATATCGTTAAGCTCCGCGTCGTCGGAAGGCTCGGTGGAGTAGTCGAGGGAGACGTCGTATGTATATTTATTCTTGACGACAGCATTGCCGTTTCTGTCGAAAATCTCGCCGCGCTGAGCCTGTACGGTAACGTAGCGTTTATAAGTTTTCGCGGGAGTGGACATGGAGTAATAATCCTGCCCCGACACCTGGAGGTAGAGCAGTCTTCCGACAAAGACGAGCATCAAGACAAGGTAAAACGCTCCCGCGGCGATAATACGAGAAAGATGGTTTTTTTTCATTGCAAAGTTTTTTACTGTAATACTGATTTTTTCTTTTGGCTTATCAAATTTAGTATTGCTTTAATCTTTTAGAAAGATTTCAAGAAAGAGCGTAAGTTAATTTCTTTTCCTTAGACTACGAAAAGCTTCTAAGAAACTGCACGTCTTTCGGAAAGACGAAGGAAGAAAAGACTAACGTCTTTTGATTTATTAAATCGACTGCGGTCGAAGGCTGCTCCTACGCGGAGGG
>ERZ779861.1629-NODE-1629-length-24442-cov-4.094846_pt1 | contig 24442 bp, 19 predicted proteins | sample MGYA00511558_ERZ779861 | MGnify/ENA primary metagenome ERZ779861 (study PRJEB29588, sample SAMEA2163432) | human gut metagenome | biome: human gut; feature: human-associated habitat; material: faeces | place: Denmark | collected 2008/2010 ...
TCCGTTCGTACAAGAGCGGGCGAAGACAAGGGTGCTGTCAAGGTAGAAGAATTCTTAGCGCAGGCTCTCGAAGAAATCAGAACAAAGGCAAGATAACAAGACAAATAAACAGGACTGGCTTACAGCGGAAATGCTGCGGGTCAGTCCTTTTTTGTTCATATAAAATTGTTCTAACGAGGGAGACTAATAAATATATGTATTATACAGCTTTTATCAGTCGGACAATTATATATCTGTCTTTTTAAGCTCTTCAAGGCAGGAGCGGCAGATGCGTTTGTCCTTGTACATAATTACATCATCAGCGTCTCCGCAGAAAATGCAGCAGGGCTCGTACTTCTTCAGTACAACTCTGTCTTTTTCAACGAAAATTTCAACGGGATCTTTCGGTCCGAGGTCGAGGCGCTTTCTGGTTTCGATCGGCAGAACAATTCTTCCGAGCTCGTCAACTTTTCTTACTATACCAAGGGATTTCATTTTTATAAGTCTCCTTAATCTATTTATTATAATTAACAAATGCTTAATTTCTAATGTATACATAGTTTACCATGTAAATTCTGGAATGTCAATACAAAAATGTCAAATTTTGTAGCAAATATTATATTTATCAATGCATTAACAATTATATAACAAATATCAGAGGTTTTTGTATGATATGGTTGTGTTTCGCAGCTATTACCGTAGTATCGTTTGTATGTGCTGCTGTATGCGGAAATTTGCAGCTTATGACGACTGCTGTTGTCGACGGATGCATGAAAAGTGTAAAAATAGCACTTGAGTTGTCGGGCGGCGCGGTTTTCTGGTGCGGAGTTATGAGAGTGCTGCTTGACGGGGGAGTTCTCCGCTTTCTCAGCTGTGTTCTCACACCCGTTTTGTCCTTTGCTTTCCCGAGAGCGTGGAGGAGCGGAGAGGGCAGGGAAGAGATAACCGCCGCGATATGTGCGAATATGCTCGGGATAGGAAACGCCGCCACTCCGTATGCTCTCTCTGCCATGAAGAAAATGGACGGGGACGGGAACGAGGGAGACATGGGGACTTTTGCCGTTCTCGGAACCTGCTCCGCGAGTATAATTCCGACGACGCTTATCACGCTGAGACGAGCCGCGGGTTCTGTTGAGCCGTACAGTATTGTCGTGCCGATATGGCTGTGCTCTCTCTCGTGCGCGCTTATCGGAGTTGTGCTCTCGCGCATCTTCGGAAGGAATGGCGCATGACCGCGGAGAAAATATCGTCGCTTGCCGTGCCTGCTGTGATTCTGCTGTTCTGCTTCTGCCTTGTGCGTGGTAGGGGGAGCGCGTATGAATCGTTCATGAAAGGCGCGAAGGACGGACTGAAAACCTCACTCAGCGTGTTTCCTGTAATGACACTGCTCATAGTCTCCCTCAGTATGTTCAGCGCAAGCGGGGCGGCGGAGATGATATCGTCTTTTCTTTCTCCTGTCTGCTCACGTCTCGGAGTGCCTGAGGGGATAATCCCGCTTGTCGTAATGCGTCCGTTTTCCGGCTCGGCTTCCACTGCGGCGTATTCCGCTCTTCTCGATAAATTCGGTGCGGACAGCTTCGAGAGCTTTGCGGCGTCGGTTATAATGGGTTCGGGAGACACGCTTGTGTATGTTATATCGGTGTACTACTCGGCGGTCAAAGCGAAGAAGAGCGGGTATGTCTTTCCGGTGTCAGCCTTTGTCGCGCTGTTCGCTGTTTTCTTCGGCTGTACCCTCGCGCGATTGTTTATGAATTAATTCTGCCGTCAGTGCATACCTTACCCTATCGCCGTCAAGAATAGTCTAAACAGATTTACGGCATTATACGGACGGTGTACTATGGTTAAAGGATGTCAGAGAAAGATATACTACTTAAAAAACACGGGAAGCAAGTATTTTGAAGAGGCTTATCTTGTCTTGAAGCGTGAGGAGAACGGCAAAGCTCAGGCAAGCCAAACGGAGCTGTCGCGCGAGGCGGAGAGAATAATAAAGGAAGCTCTCCCGTGTCAGGGCGGATTTGACATTTCGCGTTATACAACAACTCCCGTCATCGGAAAAGCCATGTCGTTTGCGCTCGGAGCCGCGTCTTCGTCCGCACTTATCGGCATAGTCGCGCTTCTCATAAGCTTTTCGTAACACGGAATTACAAAATATGCGGCAAATTTTTACACTCTATGATATATGCGCCAAAATGACGGGCGGAAATTAAAATATTATTTACTTGACGGGAATGTTGACATTGGTGTATAATATAAATATGTTAATTTGTCGCCGGAGACGTGTTTAGTCGGCGTAATTTATCACGAAAAACAAAATAAGCAGGCATTACCGTAAGTGCTCCGCCGCCTTCGGAGTTCACGCGGTACAGACAGTGTCGGCTTTTGTTGAGGAAATTCTGATTGTCAGCTTATGTCGGATATTTATTGAGTATACTCTGAATAGCAACCTAAAATCAGAATATCCTCGTCGGGCGCAGTTTTTTTATAGCACCCTTATTTCTCTATTGCCGTTTTGCCAACCGAACGTTTTGCGCGGCGCGGCTTTATACTCGCCCTGTGTTTTTCCGAAGTAGAATGTACATATTAACAAGAAACAGACCGAACTACAGAAAATTTAAAGAAAGGTGATCCTATGGCAAAAAAGCAAAACAGCAAGGTTCGCGTAATGATGCTCGGCGGACTGAACGAAATAGGTAAGAACATTGCTGTCATCGAATATGAAAACGATATCATAGTCATCGACTGCGGACTTGCGTTCCCGGATGAAGATATGCTCGGCGTAGACCTTGTGATACCGGATTTCACTTACCTTGAGAAGAACGCGTCAAAGATTCGCGGCATACTCATTACGCACGGACACGAGGACCATATCGGCGGTCTTCCTTACCTGCTCAAAAGCATAAACGTACCGGTTTACGGAACAAGACTTACTCTCGGAATCGTCGAAAGCAAGCTGGCTGAGCACAAGCTTCTCGGAGAGCGCGAGCTTATTACGGTAGAAGCAGGAACCGTCTTAAAGCTCGGCGTGTTCAAATGCGAATTTATCAGAGCGAACCACTCCATTGCCGACGCGTGCATGATAGCCGTAAAAACTCCCGAGGGAAACATACTCCACACAGGCGACTTCAAACTCGACGTTTCCCCAATCGGCGGAGAAATGATGGACCTCACAAGAATCGGCGAGTACGGCAGAGAGGGAATACTTCTTCTCATGTGCGAGAGTACGAACGTCGACCACCCCGGCTTTACTCCGTCGGAGAAGAGAGTGGGCGCGTCGCTTGACCTCATCTTCATGACGAATACCGACAAGCGTATCATCATAGCCACATTCTCGTCAAATGTACACAGAGTACAGCAAATTATAAATTCCAGCGTAAAATACGGACGCAAGGTAGCGATAACCGGCAGAAGTATGCTCAATGTTGTCGGCGCGGCGGTTCGTCTCGGATATATGGACGTTCCGGCAGGCGCGCTTATAGATATAGCGGATATCAACCGTTACCCCGCGGAGAAAATTACGATAGTTACAACCGGTTCTCAGGGTGAACCTATGTCTGCGCTGTACCGTATGGCGTTCTCCGACCATTCTCAGGTGGAGCTTACTCCCCGCGACCTTGTGGTTCTCTCGTCTCACGCTATCCCCGGAAACGAAAAGCTCGTGTCGAGAATCATCAACGAGATGTATAAAAAGGGAGTCAGCGTGTACCATGACGAAGCGGTAGTTCACGTCTCGGGTCACGCTTGTCAGGAAGAATTAAAGCTCATTCACGCTCTCACAAAGCCGAAGTATTTCATGCCCATCCACGGTGAATACCACCACCTCATGCAGCATAAGGAGCTTGCAGAGTACATGGGCATGGATCCGCAGAACATATTCCTCATGGATATCGGTCAGGTGCTCGAGCTTGACAGAAACTCCTGCAAGAAGAACGGCACTGTTCCCTCCGGCAGAATGCTTGTCGACGGTTACGGGGTGGGAGACGTCGGAAATATCGTCCTCAGAGACAGACGCCACCTCGCGCAGGACGGACTTATCGTAGTTGTCGCGACGGTTGACATAGACGAAGCCACCATAGTTTCCGGACCGGACCTTATCTCGAGGGGATTTGTGTACGTCCGTGAAAGCGAAGAGCTCATGGATAACGTAAAGGAGCTTGTGCGCGGCGTGCTTTGCGATACTCTTGACTCGGGAGTAACGGAGTGGACTCAGATGAAAACGAACGTCAAGGATTCGCTCACGAAGTATCTCTACACCAAGACAAAGCGCAAGCCCATGATACTGCCCATCATTATGAATGTATGATTTTTAAGGAGCAAAAACATGATTAAGCATATTATTTTATGGAAGCTGAAGAGCGAGATGACCGCGGAAGAAAAAAGCGCGGCTAAGCTTGAAGCAAAGACGAGACTGGAGAGCTTAAACGGCAGGATAGACGGACTTGTCTCTCTAAGAGTAGTGACGGACGGTCTTTCTACCTCAAACGCCGACATGATGCTCGACTCTCAGTTCACCACAACCGAAGCTCTCGCAGGATATCAGGTGAACCCCCTGCATCTTGAAGCGGCAGGATTTGTCCGCTCGGTCGTTGAGACAAGACTCTGCCTCGACTTTGAAGACTGATGGCAGACTGTAAAAAAGCGGAGCTGCTTTCCCCCGCAGGAAATTTTGAAAAGCTCAAGGCGGCGGTGAATTACGGTGCGGACGCTGTGTACCTTGCCGGAAGAAACTTCGGTATGCGCGCGGCATCTACCAACTTTGACCGTGACGAGCTTATCGCGGCGGTTTACTATTGCCACAGCCACAACGTAAAGCTGTATGTGACGGTGAACGTTATGCCGCACACAAGCGAATACGAGGAGCTGTCCGACTACATCCGCTTCCTTGACGAGGTGGGAGTTGACGCTGTAATTGTAGCAGACATCGGTGTTGTTATGCTCATACGTGAGATAGCGCCGTCGCTTGAAATACACATATCCACACAGACAAGCGCGGTATCTGCTCAGGCTTGCATTGCGTGGCATAAGCTCGGAGCAAAGAGAGTGGTTCTCGCGCGTGAGCTTACAATGAAGGATATCATAGAGATACGGAAGAACATTCCCGATTCTCTTGAGATAGAGGCGTTCGTTCACGGAGCTATGTGTATCGCGTACAGCGGAAGATGTCTCCTCTCGAACTATTTCACGGGAAGAGACGCCAACCACGGAGCGTGCGCACAGTCGTGCAGATGGAAGTATTCTCCAACGGCTATCGACCTCGCGGAATCAAACAGACCCGATATCCCCTCCGTCGCCACAGCGTATGAGGAAAAAGGCGAGACGTTCTTTATGTCCTCCCGCGACACCTCGATGATAGAGCATATACCGGAGCTTGAAGAATCGGGCATAACAAGCTACAAAATCGAGGGAAGAGTAAAGAGCGCGTACTATACCGCCGTCGTCACGAATACCTATAGAATGGCAATCGACGCGTACAGACGTGACCCCGCGGGCTACAAATTCGATAAAGCATGGCTGAATGAGCTTGACGGAGTGAGCCACCGCGAATACGGAACGGGATTTTATTTTACTCCGCCGTCGCAGGACGCAAATACCGTGCATGACCTCGGCTACATCCGCGAAAAGGCATATATTGCCTCAGCTGTATCGGACGCGGCAGTACCCGACGAAAACGGAATGTATGACGCACTGTTCATTCAGCGGAACAAGGTCACAAAGGACGACACAGTGGAGCTTATCACCCCCGGCAAGGTCGGAAGAGCGTTTTCAGCTTCGTCTCTCTCCGATGTTCAGGGAGAGAAAATAGAATCCGCGCCGCACCCGTCCATGTATTTCAGACTGAAAGTGCCGTTTCCCGTGAAAGAGGGCGACATCCTTCGTCTCGGAGGAAATTGACGAATGAATTTTTTAGACATACTGAAAGCGTTTCTCATCGGAGTGATACAGGGAATTACCGAATGGCTCCCTATATCCTCCACGGGACACATGATACTGTTCGAGCAGTTCTGCGGTATGAACGTTTCGGAGCAGTTTATGGAGATGTTCCGCGTAGTGATACAGTTCGGCTCCATACTTGCGGTCGTTATACTGTACTGGAAGAGACTGTTCCCGTTCTGCCCGTCAGCAGGAAAAGCAGAGAGAAAGAGCATATGGAAGCTCTGGCTGAAAATCGTCATTGCAGTCATTCCCGCAGGCGTTGTCGGAGTGCTGTTTGACGATATCCTTGACAAGTACCTCTACAATTACATAACAGTCGCAGCCGCGCTCATCATATACGGCGTTGCGTTCATCGTTATCGAGAGGATGCACAAGACGAAAAAGTATCCCATAACCTCCGTTGACGACATCGACGCAAAGACCGCACTGAAAATAGGCGCGTTCCAGACACTTTCGCTCATCCCCGGAACATCCCGCTCAGGCTCTACAATAATCGGAGCTATGTGCGTCGGCGTTTCCCGTACACCTGCGGCTGAGTTCTCGTTCTTCCTCGCGGTTCCCGTAATGTTCGGCGCAAGTCTTTTGAAAATCGCGAAATACGCCGTAAACTACGGTCTTGCGTTCTCCCCGTCCGAGATTGTCACGCTCGTTGTCGGAATTCTGACCGCGTTTGTCGTGTCCCTTGTCGCGATAAAGTTCCTTGTAGGCTTTGTACGCCGTCACAGCTTCGAGTTCTTCGGATGGTACCGTATCGTACTCGGAGTTGCGGTTATTGCGTACTTCCTCATAACAAAATAAAACATATCCGGCTTTGTATGGCTTTATTGCTGTGCGAGCCGGTTTTTGTCATATATCCCCGCGAATCGGACAAAAATCACACTGACTGTTATGTAAAGATTGACACACGCGCGGCATAATGATATAATCAAGCAGGAAATTTATATGAAAAACAAGGTAAAATAACATGACATATTACGACTATATAACATCGGGCGAGCACAAAAAACACCGCCGCCCCGCATTTGACGGAAGAGATATCGCCGCTGAGTTTTCAGCCGAATTTCTGCCGCCGGAAGAGAGAATGACAAGACGCTTTGAAGCTCTCTGCGCAAACGAGGAAGCTCACATTTTCAACGGACAGAAGATAGTTTTCATGCGCACCTCCTCCGATTTTCCCGATGTATTCACGCCCGACGAGTGGACGGAGATAAAAAAGACCCACTTCATCCACGAGCTTGGCTATACTTCAAACGTAACCCCCGACTACAAAAGAGTTATCTCACGCGGATTTTGTGAAATACTCGCCGACGAGCGTACAAACGAATACGAAAAGAGAGAAATAAACGCTCTCATGTCGGTTGTCGAAAAATACAGAGCGGAAGCCGAGAGAATCGGACGGGACGACGTTTACAAAGTGCTTTCAAGAGTGCCGTGGGAAGCTCCGCGTACATTCCGTGAGGCGTTGCAGTTTTTCCGCATTGTCCACTACGCTCTCTGGCTCGAGGGAACATATCATGTCACCTGCGGCAGATTCGATAAGTATATGTACCCGTACTACAAGGCTGACATTGACGCAGGAAGGCTAACCGACGAAGAAGCGCTTGACCTCGTGACGGACTTCTTCCTCTCGTTCAATATCGACTCCGACCTTTACCCCGGAGTTCAGCAGGGAGACAACGGACAGTCAATGGTTCTCGGCGGATGCGACGCTGACGGAAACGACTGGTTCACGCGCCTGTCCGAGATTTGCCTGCTCGCCTCGGGTAAGAATAAGCTCATCGACCCGAAGATAAATATGCGCGTCTCAAAGTCAACTCCTGCGGACAGATTTGTCAAGGGAAGCCGCCTTACCGCTGTAGGAATGGGATTCCCGCAGTATTCAAACGACGATGTGGTTATACCCGGACTTGAAAAGCTCGGATATGCTCACGAGGACGCGGCGGAATACGGCCTGGGCATGCACGACGCCTACGCTCAGCGCCGGGCCAAGCTGGGAGTTCATCGTGCCCGGAAACGGATTTGATGTAGCAAACATTGCAGCCTTGTCGTTCCCGAAAGTGGTAGATAACGTTCTCCACCGCGACTTTGCTTCATGCAAGACAAAGGAAGAGCTCACGACGGCAGTGAAGAAAGAAATCGCCGCTCAGTGTGCGAATATCACCTCATCCGTGAAGAATCTGTGGTTCGTTCCCGCGCCCTTCCTTACGCTGTTCTTTGACGCACCGCACGGAGATGTTTCGCGAGGCTCAAAGTACAACAATTTCGGCGCGCACGGTACGGGAATATCAACTGCGGCTGACTCTCTTGCGGCTATGGTGAAGTATGTCATCGAAGACAAAACCGTGACCGCGGAAGAGCTTACCGAAGCCGTTGACTCGGATTTTGAAAAGCACAGCGAGCTGCTGCCGATTCTCAGAAACGAAGCTCCGAAGATGGGCGCGGAAAACGGCGAAGAAGCTGACGAATGGGCTGTCCTTCTGCTCAGTACCTTTGCCGAGGAGATGAGCGAATACCGCAACTGCCGCGGAGGATGCTGGAGAGCGGGTACGGGTTCCGCAATGTACTACCTCTGGCACGCGAGCGAGATTGGCGCATCCCCCGACGGAAGAAGAAAGGGAGAGCCTTTCGGTACAAACTACTCCCCCTCACTGTTCGCGAAAACTCCCGGTCCGGTTTCGATAATCCGCAGCTTCACGAAGCCGGAGCTCGTCAATAACGTAAACGGCGGTCCTCTTACACTGGAGTTTGACTCGTCCGTGTTCAGTGAAGCAGACGCTCCCGAAAAGCTCGGCGCACTTGTGAGATATTTTATCGCTCTCGGCGGTCATCAGCTTCAGCTCAATTCCGTATCAAAGGACGTTCTGCTTGACGCACAGGCTCATCCGGAAAAGTACCCCCGTCTGATAGTCCGTATCTGGGGATGGAGCGCGTACTTCACAGAGCTTGACAAGCCGTATCAGGATCACGTTATCGCAAGACAGGAATATAAGCTGTAATGGACGGTAAATTTGATATAAAAGAATTCGCAGACCGCGATGCCGAGGGAAAAGTCTTTGACATAAAAGAATTCGCGGTACATGACGGAGAGGGAGTCCGCACTACTGTATTTTTAAAGGGCTGTCCGCTATCTTGTACATGGTGTCATAATCCCGAGGGACAGTCGCCTTATCCCGAAATCGTGGAGAAAGCGGGATGCGTGAAGTGCGGCAGATGTCGAGCAGGCTGTAATCATCCCGAATGTCAGCCGTTTGGAAGATGTCTCCATGCCTGCCCGAAAGGACTGCTCAGAGTGGCAGGACAGAAGATGTCGTCCCATGCTCTCGCGAAAAAGCTGTGCCGTGACTCGGTTTTATACGAAATGAGCGGCGGCGGAGTTACTCTATCGGGCGGAGAACCTCTTATGCAGGGCGGATTCTGCGTCTCGCTCCTTCATAAGCTCGGAGAGTACGGTATCAACCGCGCCATTGAAACGAGCGGATTTGCGTCCGACGAGGTGTTCCGTGCGGTGCTTGACGAATGCGACTACGTTTTCTGCGACTTAAAGATTGCGGACAGCGCGGTTCACAAGAAATACACGGGCGTTCCGAACGAGCAGATACTGCGAAACATCGACACGCTCAGAAAATCCGGCAAAAAGTACAGGATAAGAGTTCCGCTGATTCCCGGGATAACGGACACGGACGAAAATCTTGCCGGAATACGCGCGCTCACGTCCGAGGATGAGGTGCAGTACCTGCCGTACAACAAGCTCGCGGGTGCAAAATACGCTCAGCTCGGGCGGGAGTTCAAGCTGGAAAAATGAAATAAACAAACAATATCCGTCGGAGAAAATGACTTTGTTCTTGACTTCGGCGGATTTTTTGTCGGTTGACAGAACTTCGTAGCGTGTGATATAATTCAAATGAAATCCTAACAGTACGGGAGAAAAACAATGCTGTACCTTCCGGTAAAACCGAGCTATAACAAAATCGACAAAAAATCATATATCAAGGTGAGAAGCTGCTACTATATCTCCGTGAGCAATGAGATGCTGTACAGCAGAAGATTTCTCGAAAGCTGCGAGCTTATGTACGTCATGAGCGGAAGAATCTATATCTCGGCTGACGGTGTTGAGTACACGATAGGCGAAAACGAGGTGCTAATACTGCCGAGATACAAGGTGGTGAGCAGTGTGAAGAGGACGGACTACCGCACGAGATTCTGCACAGTCGAATTCATCTGCTCGGACGACGTGATATACCCGCTTGCCGGAGCAGTAGTTCCGGTGCTTAGCGACTCCGTGTATTTCCGCGAGCTTGTCTCAAGCCTTGAGCAGTCCTTTACGGGTGCGGATGGGGACGACAGTTTTCAGAGCGACGCAGTTCTCTTGACCATGCTTTACGAGATACGGAAAAATTACGAGAGATGCGTGAAGAACATGGGAAACAAGGATCTCTCGGGAGACGTGATGAAGTATGTTGACGAGAACATTGACAAAATCATTTCGGTAGACGAGATAGCCGAGCATTTTTCGTACAGCAAGGACTACCTCATACGCAGATTCCGTGAGCAAAGCGGATATACCTTGAAAAAATACATAAACGAGAAGAAAATGAACATAGCGAAGCGGCTTCTCACAAGCACGGAAATGAGTGTGGAAAAGGTGGGCGGTTCGATAGGCTACGACGACATAGATTTATTTATAAAGTTTTTCAAGTATCACGAGGGGATAACGCCTTCAAAATACCGCAAGATTAACAAGTAGGAGGAGACGATGAAGCTGACAATAACCGAAAAATATCTTGTGCTTCCGATAAATCCGAGCGTGAGAGAAAAGCACATTACCATATCGGACGAAAACGGAACTGTCGTGTTTGATTTTGACGTTCCTCTTGACGCGGTGAATCCTAAGTATAAAAGCTATATAAATGTAGAACGGTTCATCGGCGGGAGCTATTATGTGAGCATATCCCCAGACGCAAAGTTTGCCTGCTCGCTTGAAGACAGAATGCCTGACGACGGAATAGATGAAGCGCGTCCGTTTGTGCATTACACTACCCACCGAGGATGGCTGAGCGACCCGAACGGACTGTTTTACTACGGTGGGGAATACCACATGATGTACCAGTACAATCCTGCCGCGCCTGTCTGGGGTAGAAGTATGCACTGGGGACATGCGACCTCGACCGACCTTCTCCACTGGACGGAGCTTGACCCGGTTCTGTATCCCGATGAGGACGGCGCGATGTTCTCCGGCTCTGCATGGGTGGATTCGGAAAACGCGTCGGGTCTGGGTGACGGTGAGCATTCTCCGATACTGCTGTTCTATACGGCGGCGGGCGGAGTTACCGAGCAGTCTGCTATGGCAGGGAAGAGCTTCACACAGTGCATGGCATATTCTCTCGACGGCGGCAGGACATTTGTAAAGTACGACAAAAATCCGCTCATACCGTGCATATTGTCGGAGAACCGCGACCCGAGAGTGATGTACTCCGCCGAGATGAAAAAATACGTGATGCTTCTCTATATGGAGAACAACAGATACACGCTGTTTACGTCGGAAAATCTCCTTTTGTGGGAGAGAGCGCAGGATATTGAGCTGAAGGGCGACAACGAATGTCCCGACTTTTATCCGCTCAAAAGCATAGAGGGTGAGGTGCTGTGGGTGTTCTCCGGCGGGAACGACTACTACACTGTCGGAAAGATGACGCGCCAGGGCTTTTCCCCCATACAGAATCCGCGCCCGTTCAATTTCGGCGGAAGATGCAGTCACGCGGGACAGGTTTTCGTGAGCACCGATTTCGCAAAGCGCGGCTCTATTGCTGACAGATGCGTGAGACTGATTTACGAGAATATGCACATGACCGACCTCCCATTTGAAAATCAGATAGGCTTTCCCACGGAGATGTCGCTCTCAAAGTTCGGGGATATATACAGACTTCGCGCGGTTCCGGTTCGTGAGATAGAAAAGCTCTACGTCTCGTCGGAATTGACAGAAAACGTTTCGGTGAAGAAAAAAATCGGTTTTTCACGTCATCTTGAGATAGGCGCGTATGACTTGAAGCTGCGGTGCAAAAAGACGGTGAGCCCGTTTACCATAACGCTTTTTGGTGTGTCGCTTTATATTTCTCCCGAGGAAAACAGGATAACTCTCGAAAACTCGCAGAATATTGAAAACGATATGCCGCTGTCGTTCAGTATGGGAGAGATTGAACTCAGAATACTGTACGATACGGCGGGTATTGAGCTTTTTGCCGACGGCGGACTTATATGCTACACTTCATCAGTGCAGTCTGACTACGGTATGTCCTACCTCAGACTTGACGCACAGGAGAACACCGTCATAGATTCGCTTGAGATAAACCGACTGAAAAGCGCGCGTCCGATGCTCGGAAAATTACGTCTGTAACTTAAAGAGCAAGAGAAAAGTCGTTTTTTCTCCGTTTTGACTGATATCTTCTGTTGCAATATCCGTCGGGGTAATATATAATGGAATTGAAAACAAAAGAGAAACTTATACAATATTGTTTTTGCAGTAAATGTTTTTTAAAGATAATTTCAAGAATGTTTGAAACTGCAACAATGATGTTCGCAGGCACACTGGTGAAACGGTATACTGTGTGCTACAATTAGACCAAAGAAACATTAGGAGGACAAAAAATGTCAAACTACAAGTTCAACGGAATCGGAACAAATCTTTCCAATCTCGCAACTCTTTCCGATGCAAAGACGCGTTCAATAAGCCCGGAAAACTTCGACGGCGCAAAGGGCAAGGCCGGAATGGCTACAGAAGGCACCGGCGCAGGATGTGCAAGAGACCTCGGTCAGGGATGGAAGTTATCTCCCTCGGTAAGAATCGAGCCTCACACGACATACACAATGGCTGAAATCGACGGCTCGGGCGTGATAAACCACATCTGGCTCACACCGGCAGGCGCACCTGGAAGATACGTTATCATCCGTATGTACTGGGACGGAAGCGATGTTCCCGCAGTCGAATGCCCCCTCGGAGATTTCTTCGCAAATGCATACGTTCCCGCGTTCAAGCAGATGAGCTCCCTTGCGGTATGCGTAAACCCGAGAAACGGTCTCAACTGCTACTGGACAATGCCTTTTAAAAAGAGCTGCCGCATCACGGTTGAAAACCTCGCGGATGACGTGTTCACGCTCTACTATCAGGTAGACTATCAGCTCACAGAAGTTCCCGAGGACTGCGGCTACTTCCACGCTCAGTTCAGAAGAAGCAACCCCGTACCCTATAAGGAAGTTCACACAATCCTCGACGGTGTTGAAGGCAAGGGTCATTATGTAGGAACATACATGGCTTGGGGCGTCAACAACAACGGCTGGTGGGGCGAGGGCGAGATAAAGTTCTTCATGGACGGCGACGGAGAATTCCCGACTATCTGCAGCACAGGCACAGAGGACTACTTCTGCGGCGCGTACAACTTCGATAACGAACACCGCTATGAACCCTTCTGCACACCTTACACCGGCATGATTCCCTACGCTCCCGACGGACTTTACACATCTCAGCAGCGCTTCTCCCTCTACAGATGGCACATCACAGACCCCATTCGCTTTGACGAAGATCTCAAGGTTACAATTCAGGCTCTCGGCTGGCGCTCCTACGGCAGATACCTCCCCATGCAGGACGATGTTTCATCCGTAGCGTTCTTCTACCTAGACAAGCCCGCGACAAAGCTTCCCGCTCTCCCCGACAGAGACTATCTCGAAATAATCTGACTTAAATAAATGACTTAAAAAGAGGATAATTATCATGAAAAAAATATCGGTTCTTCTTTCCGCTATCGTTGTAGCCGCACTGTGCGTAACAGGCGTATCGGCTATGGAAGGCAATGATGTTACTGCATACGGCACGCCTATCGCTCAGACAACCGAACCTCAGGGCGGCGGCAACCATGATATCGGCGTTATAGTTGACGGCGTAGTTCCCGCATCCGACGCAGGTTCAGGCGAACAGTACGACACATTTCACGGCAACACCGATCCTTACGAAGAATACTTCGGACTTGATTTCGGCGGCGACGTAACCTTTACCGGATTTGAATTCACGGAAGGCATGCATTTCGGCGACGGCGGATACTTTGTTGACGGTACTCTCCGACTCCAGATCTGCCAGAACGGAACATGGAACGATGTTGCTGCCACAAACGAAGTCGGTTATCCCGTAGGTACGGCACAGGCTGATTTCGGCGATAACTTTGAGACATACACATTCGAGTGCGAACCCACAGTGGGTACTGCTATACGCGTTATCGGTACGGCAGGCGGAAGCGACACAGTTCGTTTTGCATCCTGCGCAGAGGTAAAGGCGTTCGCTGCATCCGATATGTCCGGATTCACTACATATGCGGATAAGCTCGCTGCAGAAAAGGCTGCCGCAGCAGAAGCCGCAAATGCCGCCGCACTCAAGAGAGCCGAAGAAGGCTTTATCGAAGGCATATCCACACCTATCACTACATACACCATCGAAGAGATTTCCGCAGTCAGCGGCGGTTCCAAGGATCTCGCAACTATCAACGACGGCTATATTCCCGTTGAAGGCGACACATACGATAAGCAGTTTGACACAGTAAACAATGTTGGTAAGTGGGAACCCTACCATGAAGAATATATAGGCTACGAATTCCCCGGAACATACACTGTCGAATACGTTGAGTTCCACGAAGGCGGAAACTTCTATGACGGCGGCTTCTTCTCCGACGGTGAGATTTGGCTTGAAGCTCTCATAAACGGCGAATGGACAAGAATCGACAGCGATGTTTCTCCCGAATACAAGTACGGCGAAACTCAGGAAGATATGAAGCCTGACTATGAAACTTACACTCTCACACCTAAGACTCCCGTAACCTGCGACGGTATCAGAGTAACAGGCTGTGCAGGCGGAAGCGCATACTTCATTTCCTGCGGCGAGCTTATTGTTAAGGCAAGCGTAAGCGAAACAGCACCTGCAGCCGAAACAGAAGCAGCAGTTGAAGAAACAGTTGCCGAAACCGAAGCAGAAACAGTTGCTGAAGAGACTGTAGCTGAAACCGAAGCTCCGGTTGCCGAAGAAACTACAGCGGCAGAGGAAACCGTAAAAGAAGCCGTAGCTCCCGAAACAGCTGACGAAAATGCTGAAAAAGCTCCTCAGACAGCTGACCTTGCTCTCATTTCGGCAGCAGTAGCGGCAGTATCTTCACTCGGCGCGTATGTTGTAAGCAAGAAGAGAAGATAAACTAAATAATAGACTTTATGTAAACGGCTGCGGTATGGTTTTGTGCCACAGCCGTTCATAATATCCGAATTAAATGAATAATAGATTAAAAATCTTGCTTGGACTTGTGACTTTAACTTTGCTTGCTTCATGCGCGAAGAACGATACTCCCGAGAGCGTCACTCTTCGTTTGGGAGTCGGCGGAGTCGGAGGGCAGGTCTGGGGCGAGAAAGAGCAGACTGTCTTGTACGGCGAAAGCTCCAAACCGGTGTCGGAGAGCGCGGACAAGGGATTCGTGTTTGACGGATGGTACTCGAACGGCGTGAAAACCTCCGATGCTCCCGTGCTTGCCATGGACGAGATGAAGGAGAACACGGAAATCACCGCTCGTTTCAGTCAGGAGCACACCGACATCCCGCTCATCGTGATTGATACCGAAAACGGAAGTACGGTAAGCTCGCGCGGGGACTATCTCTCCTGCGGCGTCACTGTGTCCGACCCGAATAACGACGAAAACTGCGGAAACTACACTGCGCAGATTCGCGGAAGAGGAAACGCGTCGTGGAACTTTCAAAAAAAAGGCTACAAGATAAAGTTCAGCTCAAAGACAAACCTGCTTGGCATAGGAAGCGAGAAAAACAAGGACTGGGTGCTCGTATCGTGTCACGGAGATCAGTCCATGCTCCGCAACTACATTACAAGCCGAATGGGTCAGCTGCTCGACGGAATTGAGTATTCTCCCTCCTGCTCGTATGCCGAGGTGATAATGAACGGCAGTTATCTCGGGGTGTATCTCGTGTCGGAGCAGGTTGAAGAAAAGTCCGGCAGAATCATATCCTCGCAGGACAGCGAAAGCTACGACGAGAACTCATATCTTATCGAGCTTGATATGTACGCCGCCGGAGAGCCGTTTGTAGATTATATTGCAGTCGGTTCTCAACCGTATTCTATCAAATCCGAGGTCACAAAAGAAGAGGGCGAATATATCCTTGACTTTATGAAAAAGGCGGACGCGGCGGTGAAAAGCGGAAACAAGTCGGAAATGGAAAACTACATCTGCCTGCCTTCCCTTGTAGATACATTTATAATTCAGGAGTTTTCAAAAAACATCGACGTCGGATGGTCAAGCCTTTATATCCTGAAGGAACCCGACGGACTTCTCCATTACACCGCGCCGTGGGATTTTGATTTGGCTTTCGGCAACGACTACAGACTTGACAACGGAAGCGCGGAAAAGCTCTACGCAGCCTACGGAAGGGACGGTTTTGAGCAGAACAACGGATGGTTTATAAAGCTGTGGTCGTACTCATGGTTCAGAGAAGAGATTGCGCGGCGTTGGTTTGAAATCGGCGATATTCTCGACACGGTGTATGACGAAACGAAAGCATTCGGCGAGAAGCTGGAAGAACCGATGGAGCGCAACTACGAGAAGTGGAACAGCTTAAAATCGCGCACGCATATGCAGCCCGACAGCATTCTCCGCCTGAACAGCTACAGTGAGCACGTTGAATATCTGCTCGAATGGTACAACGAAAGACGCGAATACCTCGACAAAACATACGAACATTATATAAAATAGGAAAGGAAACAACAATGAAAGCAAAAAGAACGTTATCTTTCACTCTGGCGGTAATTTTGTCCCTTCTCGCAATGTCATCGTGCAGCCAGAACAACGCGGGTGAAACTACACCTGAGACAGAGCCGAATATACAGGCACAGGCTGAATCCGATGTTCCCGAGACGGAAGCGGAAGCAGACCCGTTCGACGGACTTGAAACAAGAGACATGGGAGGACTTACCTTCACGTTCCTCACAAGCAACTGGCCGGGCGAAGCCGTGTGGACCGTTGACGACATTTCTGCGGAAGAATACACAGGAGCTCCGATAAACGACGCGGTTTATGAGAGAAATCTCGCCGTAGAGGACAGACTCAAGTGCAAAATCGCCGAGGTCAACCTTGCAAGTGCAGCCGACGCGAGTACCGCTCTCGGAAATTCCATCACTTCAGCCGATAACGCGTATCAGATTTGGATTCCGAGATTCCACGACTATCTGAACGCTGCCGCACAGGGTTATGTTACAGACTTAAACAAAGTAAAGGACATAGACTTCACTCGCGACGCATGGGTAAAGAATTCCATTGACGGACTGTCGTTCATGGGATATTCCTTTACAGCCTGCAACGAGATGATTACCATCCACAAGGAAGCCGTATCTTCGATAATCTTCAACAAGAGCCTTGCCGAGCAGTATCGATTCGAGGACTTATATAATGTAGTAAACGAAGGTCGCTGGACGCTCGACTATTTCTCGCAGCTTGTTGAGACAGCATCTTCGGATGAAGACGGCGACGGCGCAATGACCGAGAACGACCGCTTCGGATTCTTCTACCAGAGAGATACCCTTGACGCTTTCCTCGCCGCAGGACAGGGTGCGCTCTGTGAAAAGGATGAAAACGACAAGCCGGTTTACACAATGGATACCGAAAAGGTTATCGACATTCTCAACGCCGCAACAGACCTCATGTACAACCAGAACATATGCTTCAACGTAATGAACGCGACCGGCGACTTCAACGAGTGGATGACAAACAAGTTTATGGGCGACGACGCTATGTTCATGTGGGTGAGAAACGTCAACATTCCGCAGCTCCGCACCATGGAAAACGACTTCGGTATTCTCCCCATTCCGAAATATAATGACACTATAGACAACTATTACTCCGCAGTCAACTCATATACCGGCGCTGGTGTGTCCGTTGCGAATATCAGTGATTCAAATTATCTCGACAATATAGGTCTGTTCATCGAGACTATGGGCGCGGCGTCTATGAATACCCTCTGCAAGGCTTACTATGACGTTATGCTCAACGGTATTGTCGTTCGCGACGCGCAGTCTCAGACGATGCTTGACATAATCTATGCAAACACCACATACGACGCAGGCTCTATAGGATGCTACGCAAACATCAGCGACTACATTTATATGATGATGAGCTACAACAAAAACTTTGCTTCGTACAGCGCGGGTGTAAAGAAGGCTGTGAATAAGGCGATTGACAAGCTTGAGGGCAAAATCGAAGAACGATACGGAGAGTAATGAAAAAGCTGTGCAATAGGCTTGTTATCTTGTTCGCGGTTCTGCTCGCTCTGCCTGTCTGCGCAGAGAACAAGTTCTGTGAAGTTGGATTCAAGGCGATATCATCCTCCGAGGGGCATGAGGGCGCGGGAATAATCGACGTTATCCGAGACGGATATATTCCGAAAGCTGACAGAATCCGCGAGCAGTACCGTGCTTATCCCGAAAACGGCGAGGCATACATAGGCTACAACTTCGGCGGCGAATATTCCGTGAATACGCTCCTGTTTTATCCCGGGCTTATCGGTGAGGACGGAGGAGAATTTACGGATGTGCGCTGCGAGGTGCTGACGGGCGGCGTGTGGAGCACAGTTGAAGCTTACTTCACTCCCGAATATCCGTCAGATACGCTTGAGAACGGCTGTTATTCCGTGAATTTTGAACCTGTGCTGGCTGAGGGCATTCGTCTTATCGGCAGTGCTGACTATGTTTCCTGCTCGGAGCTGAAGGTGCTGTGCGATGTGGAGGAAGTTCCGGTGATGGAAATTGACGATTCGCTGTGGATAGAAAGCTCTGCCACTCCGATAGCGACGGTTACAGTTCCCGACATAAGCGGAGGAAGCCGTGATATTACCGACATAAACGACGGATACATCCCGAAAGAAGGCGACCCGTACTCCATGCAGTATGATACGGTCACTGCTTTAGGCAAAAACGAGCCGCATGAAGAGTACATCGGGCTTATGTTCGGCAGGGACTACGAGATAGAGCTTATCGAATTCACGGAGGGCGGAAACTTCTGGGACGGCGGTTGGTTCGCTGACGGCAGTATGAGAGTTGAGGTAAATATCGACTACAACTGGATAGTGACAGACTTCACCGTAACGCCGGATTACCCGAACTCAAACAATCGCGAGGATTTTCTGCCAGACTATGAAACGTACACCATCCGCCTTGACAATCCCGTGAAATGCCGCGGAATACGTCTTGCGGGAAAAGCGGGAGGGGAAGCAAACTTCATCTCTTGCGGAGAATTCCGTGTAAAACGAGTCGAGGAGAAGCAGGAAATCGTCGAAACCGCGCCTGAAACCGAAATTGACACGGAAAACGGCGAAATCGCGGAAAATGTTAATAAATATTCGTATATTTATATAATTTTTGCGGTTATAATATTAGCAGTAGCAGCCGGAGTTGTTATTTTGGTTAAAGTGATTAAAACAAAACGCACGAAAACAAAATAAACTCCACAATAGCCTTGAAGGGAAAACAATAACATGACGACAATCGAAAAAATAACAAACGGAAAAACCGCGCTCGGAATTGAGTTCGGCTCGACAAGAATCAAAGCCGTTCTTATAGACGAGGACTGCACCCCCGTTGCAAGCGGCGGATACGACTGGGAAAACCGACTTGAAAACGGATACTGGACGTACTCTCTCGACGATATTATGACGGGTCTGCGCTCCTCCTACGCGTCTCTGAAGCAGAACGTGCGCGAAAAATACGGCGTAACACTTACAAAAGCAGGCGCGATAGGTATCTCAGGCATGATGCACGGATATCTCGCATTTGACGAAAACGACAAGCTCCTGACCCCGTTCAGAACATGGCGCAACACGACAACCGCCGAAGCCGCAGAAGAGCTGTCGCCTGCACTGGACTTTAATGTTCCTCAGAGATGGAGCTGCGCACATCTTTATCAGGCGGTGCTGAGCGGTGAAGAGCATGTTCCGCATATAGCGCATATCACAACACTCGCGGGTTACATACATTATCTGCTCACAGGACGCCGTGAAGTCGGTATCGGTGAAGCGTCGGGTATATTCCCGATAGACTCCGATAAGCTGTGCTATGACGAGAAAAAGCTCGCCGTGTACAACGAAAAGCTCTCCGCCCACGGTGTATCTTTTAGGGCAGAGGACGTGTTCCCGAGCGTAAGACCCGCAGGTTGCAGCGGTGCCGTTCTCACAGAAGAGGGAGCCGCGATTCTTGACGCCGACGGTGAGCTTGAATGCGGTATTCCGATGTGCCCGCCGGAGGGAGACGCAGGAACCGGCATGGTAGCGACGAACGCTGTCAGAGTGCGTACGGGCAATATTTCAGCAGGAACTTCGGTTTTCTCCATGCTTGTGCTTGACAAAAAGCTCTCGCGCACATATCCCGAGATAGACATGGTAACGACACCCGACGGCTCACCCGTAGCTATGGTACACTGCAATAACTGCTGCGGTGAGATTGACGCGTGGGCAAAGATTTTCGGCGAATTCGCGGCGGCTGCGGGACTTGATATTCCGAAATACAAGGTGTACGACACGCTCTACTACCTTGCTCTTCGCGGGGAGGGCGACTGCGGCGGAGTTGTTTCGTATAACTTCCTCTCCGGCGAGCACATCCTCGGAGTAAAATCAGGTCATCCCATGTATTTCAGAAGCGAGGACGGCAAAATGAACCTCCCGAACTTCTTCCGTGCGCAGGTTTATTCTTCCGTTGCGGCGCTGAAAACAGGCATGGATCTGCTTCTCCGTGACGAGGGCGTCAAGGCTGACTGCTTCACGGGACACGGCGGACTTTTCAAAACCGAAGGCGTTGCTCAGCAGTTCCTTGCCGACGCGATAAACACTCCGGTTTCCGTCATGAAAACAGCGGGAGAGGGCGGAGCGTGGGGCATGGCTATCCTTGCAGAGTACATGGTGAACGGCGGCGGAAAAACTCTCCCCGACTACCTTGACGAGGACGTGTTCTCGTCGATGGAATCCTCAACTCTCGCTCCCACAAAGGATGGAAACGAGGGCTTTGAGAAGTACGTCGAAAACTACAAGGCGGGACTTGCCGCGCAGTACGCACTCTGTAAATAAATGAAAAAAACGCATCCGAACCGACTGCCAAACCTTCCATTCGTTAGTTCTTTGTTCTAACTCTTGGGGGCAGGGCTGGCAAAAGCAAACGGCGGGTGCGTTATTTTTATGCAGCAAAAAAGCCCTGAATCAATACAGAATCAGAGCTTATGTAACGGAGAAGGAGAGATTTGAACTCTCGCGCCGGTTAACCCGACCTACACCCTTAGCAGGGGCGCCTCTTCGGCCTCTTGAGTACTTCTCCGTAGTACTGCCCCGGGCAGCCGCTTGCAGAACCCGGAACGCATACATTATACACGATGCGGGGCGATTTGTCAAGAGATTTTTGAAAAAACGGAGAAAACGGCAGTTACTTTTTTGCCGCGGCGCTCATGATCCCGTTTGAATAGTGTTTGCTTGCTCAAATCACGTCCGGAAAAATGCAGATTGCACATTTTATCTTGACTTTCGGGCGGATTTCGGTTATAATGACGCAAGGATTACCATATTCCGCAAACAGAAAGGAATAAATGCCATGAGCTTCTGGATATGTGCTGACGAATATCCGACGGAAACGCATCTGTACTATTTTACCCATACTTTTTCTGCCGCTCCGGGTGCGACGCTGACAGCCCGCTCCTGCGGCGACACCCGCTACCGCCTGCTGCTGAACGGGCATCCGGTCTGCGAGGGTCCCTGTCAGGGATCGTCCTATGTCCGCTACTACGAGGAGAGTGACCTGACTCCCTTCCTGCTTCCCGGCGAGAATACGCTGACGGCAGAGGTGCTGTATGCGCAAGAGGGATCGTTTATCTCTGTCTACCGCGGTTCACGCCCTGCCTTCTGGCTGGATGGCTGTCTGACAGCGCCGGACGGTGACAGGCGCCCGCTCGGCACCGACGGCAGCTGGGAATGCACGCGCGAAGATGCCGTCGGGTTCTACCATGTTCCCGGCGTGCATACCTCCGTGCCGCCTTTTGAGGAGGTGCGCGGCGCATCCGTCCGGACGCCGGTACAGACCAGACAGATGTATGAGCCGGATCTTGGCGGGAAAGGCTACAATATTTTCGGACTGCGGGAATACTACCCGCTGACGCCGCGCCCCATCCCGCAGATGGAAACCGGCGAGCCGCATCCCTTTACGGTATTGCGCAGGGGCGACGGCTGGATGGAGCTGGATGCCGGCGCGTATACCACTGCCAAGGTGTCCTTTGGCTTCACTGCCGCCGCCGGCGCGTGCGTGAAGATTATCTATGCCGAGTGCGTGTCTGTCGCGGACGCGGAGGGCAACCGACACAAGGAGCTGCGGGACGCATGGAACGACCCCACCGCGCGCGTGGAGGGCGTGTACGATACGGTGTATGCAACCGGGGAACGGCAAAGCTTTTCACCGTTCTGGTATCGTGCATTCCGCTTTGTCCGGCTGGAGTTTCCGGCGGATGCGGGCTTTGAGCCGGATGTCATGACCTTTGCCCCTTACTTCTATCCCATGGACGTCACGGGCAGCTTTTTCTGCTCGGACGGGCGGCTCAACCGGATGTGGGATATCAGCCGGAACACGGTGCTGTGCTGCACGCACGAAATGTATGTGGACTGCCCTTACTACGAGCAGCAGCAGTACGACATGGATTCCTGCCTGGAGATGCTGTTTACCTTCCGCCTGACCGCCGATGCACGGATGCCGCTCAAGAGTCTGACAGACCTTGCCCATTCGCAGATGGCGGACGGAATGCTCCAGGCGAACTATCCTTCCACCGGGGTACAGATCATCCCGGATTTCACGCTGTTCTGGGTGCTGATGCTGCGGGAATACCTGCGTTACGCGGGAACCGACGGGGCGGCGTGCGAACCGGTGCGCGCGCTGACCGGCACGATGGATAAGGCGCTGGGCGTGTTTGAAAACTACATGACCGACAGCGGACTGATCGGTCCCACTCCCTACTGGCCCTTCGTGGACTGGGTGCCGGGCTGGCAGGTCGGCGTGCCGGACGGCGGGCGCGAGGAGCCGCTGACCGTGACCTGCCTGATGTATGCCGCCGCTCTGCGTGCAGGCGCGGAGATATGCCGGACGCTGGGGCGTGCAGAGCGCGCCGCCGAGTACGAGCGCCGTGCGGCTGCCATGATTGATCGCGTCAACGCGCTCTGCTATGACGCCGATGCCGGGCTGTATCGCAATACGCCCTCGCGCCGGGAGTTCAGCCAGCATACGACGCTTTGGGCTGTTCTGTCCGGGGCGGTGCGCGGCGAGGAAGCCGGTGCGCTGGTAGACCGTACCTTTGACGGGCACGTTCCGGTGGCGGTCTGTACCTTCTCCATGAACCATTATCTGTTCCGTGCGCTGGAAATGGCAGGGCGCTATGAAGCCTACGCGCCGCGCCTGCTGGAGGGCTGGCAGCGGATGCTTGATCTGCATTGCACCACGTGGTGCGAGAATCCGGATTCGCCCCGGAGCGAGTGCCACGGCTGGTCATCGGCACCAATCTATGAATTCTCCCGCATGGTTCTTGGTGCATTCCCGACCCGGGACGGCTGGAGTCATGTATCGGTTCAGCCCTGCCCGCCGGAAGGACTGTCCTTTGCGGAAGGGTCCGTCCCCACGCCGTATGGGGATCTGTTCATCCGTTGGGAGCGCAGGGACGGCGATTTCACACTGACCGTGCGCAAACCGGAGGGAGCGCCGCTGTGCGTGACGGCTGTCCTGCCGGACGGACTGGCTGTGCCCATGGGCTCGGACTGCAGTCTGACCGCCAGCTGTACCCTGTAATATCCGGACGCAAACACCTGGGGGGGTAAAAACTCATTTTGAGTTTTTACCCCCCCAGATGACGTTAAGGAAACGCTGATTTAGTGAGGCACCCCTTTGACAGAGCACCAACGTGTGCATGAACGCCTATGCGGGATGCCGCAAACCCATCACGGCGCGATGACCCGCACGCTGACTTCTCCGCTGTGCAGAATACGTATTCCGTCCGGCGTCTCGACAATCAGACCGAAGTTGCTGTCCACGCCCCGGACGACGCCATCCAGTATCTCATTCCCACGCGTCGCCCGCACGGACTGCCCGGTCAGTGTCAGGCGGCGGCGGTACTCCTCCAGGGTCGCGGGTGCGGTGACTGTGTCCGTGTTCAGCATGGTCAGAAGCTCGCGGGCGATCTGCCCGCAGAGCATTCCCACGTCCAGCGGCGCGCGGCGCGGGGAGTCAGCGTCCAGCAGACATCCGGCAGGTGCCCGCAAGCCGGACGGAAATTCCGCCGTTGTCAGATTGATGCCCCAGCCTGCCGCAAGGTAGGTCTCCCCCGCGCGCGGCGTGACGGCTTCGGTCAGAATGCCGCAGACCTTTCCGCCGCTCCGGTATAGGTCATTGACCCACTTGATGCCGGTTTCGACTCCGGCAACCGTCCGGATAGCACGGCTTGCTGCG
>ERZ779861.1636-NODE-1636-length-24349-cov-50.492097_pt1 | contig 24349 bp, 18 predicted proteins | sample MGYA00511558_ERZ779861 | MGnify/ENA primary metagenome ERZ779861 (study PRJEB29588, sample SAMEA2163432) | human gut metagenome | biome: human gut; feature: human-associated habitat; material: faeces | place: Denmark | collected 2008/2010 ...
AACCAAATACAACGACAACTGCCGCAACCGGTCTGCGGTCATTTCCTCCTGTCCGAACAATGCAGACTGTTCTTACTTCTCCGACTGCTCCTCAAAAATTCAGAGCTGGTCCTGCAAATCAGGGTATAAGCAGGAGGGAAGCTCTTGTATTCCTGCTTGCGTGCCCGAAAAAAACGAAACAGGTTGCCGCTATGGAACATATTCCTGCAGTAATGGCTGTGGCGGAAACAGAACCTGTTGCTGTGCCGCTTCGGTAAGCGTTCCTTCCAATGCAATTTGCAGTTCAACTTGCAACGGGCATTGCACCGGCTATTCATGCAAATCCGGATATGCTGAAGATAATAATAGCTGTGTCACTTATTCGCAATGGTGCCGCAATAAAGGTTTTACCACCAGTGCAACCAACAACTGGGGAAGCTACAGCTGCCCATCCGGTTGTATGATGTGTGCTTATGATACAACACTTTGCAAATGCTATTAAAAAAAAAGCTCTCTTTGGAGAGCTTTTTTAACGTTATATCAGGCCCATTTTCTGAGCGGTAACGACGGCCTGCGTACGGTTGGTTACGCCGATAGAGCGCAGCAGAGCGTTGATATGCAGTTTGACGGTAGCTTCGGAAACGCCCATCTCATAGGCAATCTGTTTATTGGACAATCCCTGCGCGACCAGATCCAGAACCTGAGCCTGCCTGTTAGTCAGGGTTTTGCCTTTGGGCTTGGCGCCGTTGCCGTTTGCCTGCGCCGCGCCGCCGCTTTCAATCAGGGCCGGCGGAATATAGGTTCCGCCGTCTAAAACCAACTGCAAGGCACTGTTTAGAATTTTCGGATCAGAACGTTTGGGAATATAGCCGCAGACACCGCTTTCAAGCACCTTGCGGATGTTGCGCACGTCTTCGGAAGCCGAGACCACGACAAAGCGGGCGCATTCGGCCTTTTTGCGCATTTCGCCCAAACCTTCCTCCCAAGGCATGTCGGGCATATCCAGATCCAGCACAACAAGGTCGATTTTCTTTTCCTGATCCAGAATTTTGAGAGCCTGTCCGAAACTTGAGGCCTGCAGAATGACGACATTCGGGTCAATTTGTTCCAGACGCATTCCCAGTCCGTCGCGAAAGAGAGCATGGTCGTCCGCTATAAGAACTTTCATTCTAATCTCCTTTTGTGCAATAGTCACAAAAACCTTTTCAACCAGCCGAGGATTGAAACAGAAACCGTTAATTTGCTTTGTTATATAATTAACAAATCAACTTTTTAAAGATAGCAGTCCGATTAAAAGTCCGAAGTCCGAATTTTTATTTTTTAGGCGGCAGCAGCAGATATTCTATCCCCGCTTCCTTAAACATTTCTTCCGAAAAGACCAGTTTGTCGCGCCAGGTGTTCTGCGGCGCGTTTTCGTCAAATTCCGGCTTGTAGGTCACGACCATTTTGATACCCGACTGAATAATTGCGCGGGCACAATCCGGGCAAGGCATGGAAGTTACATAGATAACACAGCCTTTCAGCGATGCGCCGATAAGGCAGGCATTGTAAACGGCATTGCGTTCGGCATGCTCGAAGAAGTCATATTTGGTGGGGCGTTCCAGACGTTCGGGCTTGTTGTCGTCAACGCCTCGAACCAAACCGTTGTAGCCGGTGGAACGAATCTCGCGGTCCGGACCGACAACAATAGCGCCGACTTTGGTCGACGGATCCTTCGACCAGGTCGAAACCAGTTCGGCAACTTCCATAAAGCGTTTATGCCATTTATCCGAAAACATATGCCCTCCGTGAGGTTGTTATACTAACGGTTTATATTAGCGCATTATTCCAATTTGACAATAAAAAAACGCCGTTTGCAAAGAACGGCGTTTTTTGGGCTGTTTTTTTTCGCTTAAGACGAGGCGGACATACCGGCGCTGCTTCCGGGACCGCCGGGCAGGATAAACAGGAAAAGCTTTCCGAACGTCCAGAAGATCAGTCCCCGATAAAACATGTCCGCGACAATGTAAAGAAGATTCATCAGCGACGAAATTTCCGCAGAGGGGAAAAAGACGGACAAAAACCAGACGATGCCCCAAATCAAAACGAAAAAATTAATACAGGCCAGACATACCTGACCGGCAATAACCACGCCCCAGGAAATGAGGTTCCAGGGCGGATAAATCCGGCGGCGGTTCCAGACTTTGACGCCGTGACGGTAAATCAGCGGACAGAGAACGGGAACAAACACCAGCGGCAGCAGTCCGCAGGCAAAGTTCACTGCCGCCGACATCGGGCAAACGGACGCAAACGACAGACCGACAAGCAGGCACTGCAATGCAAAGGCCGAAATGCCGACAAGCCACAAAATAGTTGTCTTCTTCATAATGATAGAGAATTAAGTTTGTATTTTCATATTTTTTTCTTAACACGGGCAAACAAATTTTGCAAACGGAAAAATCTTTAAGAATCGGATGAATAACGCATAGTTTGGCTTGACATTGAGGCAAAAATAACCGATTGTACCTACAGAAATTTTAAATCACTAACAGGAGAAATAAATGAGTGCTATTATCGATATCCATGCAAGAGAAATTTTAGACTCTCGCGGAAATCCGACTGTTGAAGCCGATGTTGTTCTGCAGTCCGGTGCTTTCGGACGCGCAGCCGTTCCTTCCGGCGCTTCTACCGGCGTACACGAAGCCGTTGAACTCCGTGACGGCGACAAAAAGCGTTTCGGCGGCAAAGGCGTTGAAAAAGCCGTTGCCAACGTCAACGATGCCATCTACGACGCTCTGGCCGGTCTGGACGCCGAAGATCAGATTGAAATCGACAGAACCATGATTGAACTCGACGGCACCGAAAACAAAGGCAAGCTCGGCGCTAACGCCATTCTGGCCGTTTCGCTCGCCGTTGCCAAGGCTCAGGCCGAAGAATCCGGTCTCCCGCTGTATCGTTATCTGGGCGGCACCATGGCCCGCACTCTGCCGGTTCCGATGATGAACATCGTTAACGGCGGCCAGCATGCCGACAACCCGATTGACATTCAGGAATTCATGATTATGCCGGTTTCCGCTTCCTCCATTAAAGAAGCCGTTCGCATGGGTGCCGAAATTTTCCACACGCTGAAAAAGAACCTGAAAGCTGCCGGACACAACACCAACGTCGGCGATGAAGGCGGTTTCGCACCGAACCTGAAGTCGGCCGAAGAAGCTCTGACCTTTATCGTCAACTCGATTAAAGACGCCGGCTACAAACCGGGCGACGACGTTGTTCTGGCCATTGACGCCGCTTCTTCCGAGTTCTATGAAAACGGCAAATATGAAATGAAGGGCGAAGGCAAGTCCTATACCAGCGCTCAAATGGTTGACTTCTACAAAGACCTTTGCGCCAAATTCCCGATTTTCTCCATTGAAGACGGTATGGCCGAAGACGACTGGGAAGGCTGGGCTATGCTGACCAAAGCCATCGGCGACAAAGTTCAGCTGGTCGGCGATGACTTGTTCGTTACCAACCCGAAACGTCTGGCCATGGGCATTGAAAAAGGCGTTGCCAACTCTATTCTGGTTAAGGTTAACCAGATCGGCTCGCTGACCGAAACCATGAAGGCCGTCGACCTGGCTCAGCGCAACAAATATACCGCCGTGTTGTCGCACCGCTCCGGCGAAACCGAAGACACGACCATCGCCGATATTGCCGTTGCCACCAACTGTGGCCAGATTAAAACCGGTTCGATGTCCCGTACCGACCGTATGGCAAAATACAACCAGCTCATCCGCATTGAGGAAGAACTGGGCGATATGGCTGTCTATGCCGGTAAATCTATTTTGAAAAACAAATAAGATTTATTAAAACCAGAAGAAAAGCCCCGCAATTGCGGGGCTTTTTTCATATCAGGGTAATTTTGACCGCCTTGCCGTAGGCTTTGGCCAGCTGGTGCAGATGTCCGAGGTCAACCGGTTTGATGCCGACTTCCAACAGGTCGATAATATTGGCCGGAATGCCGGACAGCTTTTCGACCTGTGCCAGCGATAAATGCGCGCTGATTCGGGTATCGCGCAGCTGGCGGGCAATGCCGTTCCTGATTTTGACGATTTCGTAATTTTTGGTTGCCATAATGTTCAACTCCTTCATGTTTTGTTATAAACAAAACCGCTCTCAAAATGAGAGCGGAGGAGTTCGAAACTGTGAAAACGCAGTATGCTTATTCGTCCGCAAAAGCGGCTTATCTCGCATCATCCTCCCTTGCAGGAGGTTATAATGTTTTCAAGGAGTTTCGACACTCCGCCGCCGGTCTAACCGTTTCCGTCGGCAGGAATGATTATAAAGGCTAAAAGCTATTTTGCAACGCCTTTTTTGCAGATGTCATTCCCCGGCTTTCTTCTCTCTTGTCATTTCCGGGTATTCTCCCTCTTGTCATTCCCGGGCAAGCATTGCGCGACCCGGGGATTTCTTGGATTGCCGGGTCAAGCCCGGCAATGACAGAAAGAGAGAGACAATGACAGAAAGAGAGAGAAGCAATGACAGAAAGAGGGAAAGGCAATGACGGAGAGGAAAATAAGTTCTGCGATAACAGAAAGAGGGAGAGACAATGACAGAGGAGAAACAAGACCGCGGACGACAACAAACGAATGAACGGTGTATTGTTCAGCGGTCAAGGACAGTTGCAGACATGCGGACAGACTGCGGCGCCATTTTTCTTTTTTCCCGGGCGGCCAAAATCATCAGCGGCGACTTCAGGAGTTTTATCGGAACATCGCGCTGAATTTTTCTGAGCATCAGGCGCGCTTTGGTTTCCAGCTCCCGGCTGTCATGTTCGGCCGGCGTATACTGAATATAGGTTGGCGACGTATTGAGCGCATTTATCCAATCTTTTTCGCGCACCGGTTCGGCAAACAGAACCGGATCAAAGACCAGTCTTTCGCGTTTGGCGCTGTTTTGATAGACCGGCAGGTCCAGACACATGGCAACATGGTGTTCGCGCCACATCAGATAATCGACCCCGGCGGCATTGTCTCCGGGGATACGGGCGACAATCATCGACGGCAGTTTTTCCCTGACCGAAACGCTGCGCAGCGCTGCCGGCGCATTCTGTTTCATTTCGCGGAACAAATCCTCGCTTATTTCCGACTTACAGCACCATATGTTCAGCGGTTCGACGCCGAAATCGCGGCGGACGCGCGCAGACAGCAAATGAGCAAAAGCGCTGCAAGCCTCGTTACGGTACTGATATTCGCCGTCCGGAAACAATTCCCGCTTCAGTTTCTGGAACAGGGCATTGTAGTTTTCCGTTTTTTGGTAATCAAGTTTAAGAGTTTCGGGCATCGTCGCGTCCTTTGCTGAAATTTTCGGAAAAGCGCGCATTGCGGCGAAGTTTCATCGCTTCCATAAACAATGCCGAATTACGCGGCTGAAAATGCGTTGAATTGCAGTCGACCCGGCTGACAAACATTTTGGCATGACGGCTCAAATCCATGGCCGGATCCTTGTCCAGCCAATAGCCGCTGCCGCCGTAGACCGAAGTATCTTTTCCGGCTTCTGCGCCGAACCGACAGCCGGAAACGCTGAAATATGCCGCGCCGCCGGCGCTCAAAACCTTCTTCCAGTCTTTTTCGAGCACGGGCGCATTAAAAATTATCGGATCGAAGACCAGACGCTCGGTCTTTTTGCTGTCTTTATAAACCGGCAGGTCGAGCGCCAGCGCGACATGGTAGCCTTCCCATTCGCGTTTGCCTGTACCCAGCCCGTTGTCGGTTGCAAACTGCGCCTCAAGCCTTTTGCCGGCCTGCGGCAGGCTCCAGACTTTAAGCGGCATCATTCCCCCTGCTTTTGCCTTTTCGGCCAGCAGATGCGCAAAGGCAAAACAGCAGCCGTTGCGATAGGCATATTCCTCGCGCGGAAAAAGTTCCTGTTTCCATTGGTTAAACTGCCGGGCATAGCCGATAATTTTTTCATAATCGAGTTCGCTCATCATTCCCGCTCCAAAGCAGCAACCACCGCACGGTCATAACGTGAAGCGCCGCGGTTTTCCTGCCGTTTGCGCAGGACTTTCAGACGGTCGGCGACATATTTGTTTTCGTCTTCGCGAACCGGACGGCTCAGTTCTTCAATCCAGGCAACGGCTGCGTCACGGCCGCGGTTAAGCACCTCGCCGCTCAGCGAATTAACAACTTTCAACGGATATCCCCGCCGTTCGACTTCGCGGACAATGTTGCCGGCCTCACGTACAGTTTCCGGCGCCAGACGCATTTTGGCATAAGGATGCGGAACATGCAGCCCGTTTTGCGGACGTTTGCCGGCCAGCGCTTCGTCAAACTCTTCCCTGCCGCGTTCGTAACGGGTGGCAATGTTCAGCTCCAACAGTCGCCGGGGCATGACCGGAACAACAAAATCCACCGCATAGCCCTGCTCTTTGGCATCTTCGGCAATGTCTATCATCTCTTCCGAGGGCAGGCCGTCGACAATCACATTATATCTCTGATTCCGGCAGAAATCCAAAGCCACCCAGAAAGCCTCCTCGGCAAACTTCTCAACCAGACTTTCCCTTTCGCCGTCTTGATTGGTTATCTGCGCGGCATCGTAGCAATCCGGCTCTTTGGAGTTAAGCCGTACCGGCGCCAGCTGATTGAGCTTGAACAAATTAGGATGGTAAGCCAGCATGTCGTCCTTGCCGAGGCGGACAAAGTTTTCGCCGGAAGCCATAGCCTGCGAGGTTTTTCCGGAACCAGGAAACCCCATGATTATGCGCATTTGCGGCCGGCCTTCCGTTTTGGCATTGGGTTTGGCGGCCATGATGTCCTTGAGTATGCGCGTGAAAATCTTTGTCTTTCTGGCTTCGGACAAATAAGAGAGACGGAAAATTTCTTTTTCTTGCTCGTTCATTACGAATCGCCTGCGGTAATTAAATATAAGAATATGTTAGCCCAATTTTAGACAAAAAGAAAGAGCTATTTGGCCAATGTTTAAAGTTCGCGGATGTCGGGCATTTTATACGGCGTATCCAGAGAGGAGACTATGGCTTTTTCGTAACGGGAAGATGGTGCCGAAGTCAAACGCTTTTCCAAATTTCGCTGCCGCACTTTCAGGCTGACCCGCTCCTGAGGCGTTAAGTCACGTCCGAATTCGGCAAAATAGGCTTCGTCGGCTTTACGGGCGTCGCCGCTGCGGTACAGCGTCTGTCCGGACAGGGCATTATGCACGGTCAAAGCCAGTCCCTGCGCTTCGACGTTTTTCAAATCCCGGCGGAAAGCTACCAGTTCGGCCGCCGATTTGCGCAGTTCGGCCATCGGGTGCTGCACCTGCCGGTTTTTATCCAGCACAACCTTGCCCAGCGCCGCACGGTTAATCAGGTCGCGGCGGTCAAGGTAACGCTCGACGACGTTGCAGTCCAAAATCCGTTTCGGCGCAACCAGAACGGTAACATCGGCCTGATAGCCCTGCGCTTGGGTTTCCTTAACGAAGTCTATCATCTCTTCATTCAGCAGACCGTCGATAATGATGCCGTAGCCGTCTTTTTTCAGGCGGTCGGTCACTTCAAAAAAAGCTTCTTCGACAAAGTCGTACAGATACATGTTGTCCGAATAGCAGGAACCGTGGCGGTCGTTAAGCCGAACCGGTTGCATTTGATGAAGTTCGTACATATGGGGATGATACTGATAAAAATCGTCAACGCTGACGTTGACCAACGAATCGTCTTCCGCCATCATCCGGCGCGCGACCGAAGACTTTCCCGAGCCGGGCAGACCGGTCAGCAGTTTCAGGCGGCGGGCGGCAGGATCTTTTGTTTTGCCTGCGGTCAAATCCTTATATATCCGGTCGAATATCCGTTCTTTTTCTTCTTCGTCCAGTTTGGTCAGTTCGATAATCTTCTTATAATCAACATTGCTCATATTTACGAATCGCCGCAGTTGTTAAAATCATGAAATTATCATAAAACAATTTTAGACAAAAAGAAAGGTTTTTCAGCGGGAGGAAAACTTATATTCCGGCGCGGCAAAAGGACGCAGGCAGCAGTCAAGCGCATTGCGAAGCTGTCGGCGTTCGACAGGGTCGGCTACTTTTTCGACCCGGGGCAGCAAAAGCTCTCGCCGACGGCGGAGTTCAGCTGTTTCGAAGGCGGTCAGCGGACGTGAAAATTCCTTCAGAAACCCGGCAGACGCTCTGTTTCCGCCAAGGTTCCTTCCGTCGGCCGGATTGACAATCTGCAGCTCAAAGCCGAGTTTTTGCAGACTGTCAACATAAGAGGCGTAGTATTCGACCATTTTTTTCGAACGTTCCAAGGCAAAGGAAAAATGGCGGTCGCCTCCGGTTCGGACGGCAATAAAACGCGTCAGCATATTCATGTCCATTATTCGTTTGGGCACGGCCGCGACAACTATCCGCGTGCGGTAACCCGACTTCTCAAGATATTTGTACATCTGCGGCAGCATTTGTCCGCCCAAGCCGTCAACGGCGACGGAATAAGGCATTTCTTTCAGACGTTCTATCGCATAACCCATGACATCACCGCCAAACTCCATAAAGGCACGATCGGAAAAAGGGTCGTCATGGCGGTTAAAGCGCGGCGGCCGAACGATATCGGCAAAATGCGGACTGCGCTGAAAAATCTCGTCAATCGACAGGACTGCCAGAGAAACGTCTTTCCGTCCCAACCCCTCAATCAGACGGGATTTTCCGGAACCCGGCATGCCATAGCTGAAAACCGCACGGCGTTCTGCCGCCGGCATTTTTCCGGACGTTTTTTCGGCAACGATTTCCCCCGCCAGGCGGTCGGCTTCTTCCGGTCCCCAATCGTACCAATAAGGCATTGCGCCGTTTTCGAACATATTTTCTTCCTTCAAACCAAGATTTATATACTATACCACATTTTAGACAAAAATAAAGAAAATTTTTCTTGCCAAAGGCAGCTATTTTTGATAATAACCTTTTCGTTAAAACGTATTTATTTTAAACTTGTTATATTTATGGAAAGATATGTATTTTTATTTAAGAGACAGCAGTATGAATATCTGACAAAGTCTGTCGCCCTGGCCTCAGGCGCATTGCTGTTGACTTCCGTCGCAACCGCCGTCGGCCTCCTGTTCGCCAAAGACGCAATCGAGGCTTCGGTTTTCAGCGGAACATTTGCCTGGCTTTTGTTTTTTGTTCCGGCACTGACTGTTCGTTACCGTCATTTCATCTGCGGCAGAATTCCGTTTCGGCTTTTTTTGCCGTTGACGGCGCTGACGGTTTCGCTGCCGATGGTCTGGATTGTCGCCAAGGCCGGGCTGCCCCTGACGCTGCTGGCTCTTGCCTCTGCCGCCGCGTTGTTTTTTTATACGCTCCGGCGCGGCATGCAGGTCAACCGAACGCGCAGCATTATCAGTCTGTTTTATCTGATGTTCGTCTGCGTCGGCGTGTGCTCGCTGCTTGAAGCGACGGCGGACATATTCAGCGGCAGCGGACCGTCGATGTATGCAACCTTTGTCGTGGCGGCCGTTATTTTCGGCAAAATCAACGTTCACGACGTGTTTCGGTTCCGAACAAGGCTTCCGGAAGGAACCGCTCTGGAAGAAAAGGAAATTGACAAAGTCGTCGAAGAAACGGCCTTAAGCCTGTATTTAAACTTTATCGGCATGATTTTTGTCGCCGATTTTATGAAATTCGTTGTCAAACTGCTGGCTGAAACTCCCAAAAAACGCGTTTCCTAACCGGAAACGCGTTTTTTTGTTTGTCATGCGGCCTAAAAACCGGAAATGCGTTCCAGCGCGGCTTCGATTTTGGCCTTGTTTTCCAAGGCTTCGGCCTGGCGGCGCTTTTCCTCTTCAACCACCGCGGCAGGCGCCCGTTCAACAAAACTGGCGTTGCTCAGCTTGCGGGCATAGCCTTCAAGGTTTTTGTTCAGGCCTTCCAGTTCTTTTTTGAGACGCTCCTTTTCAGCAGCAAAATCAATGACCCCCTTCAGAGGCAAAAGAATGACCGCCTCGCGGAAAACGCTCTGAACCATGTCTTTGCTGATTTCGGCACCGTCGGAAAAACATTCCAGCTTTTCCAGACGCGCCAGCGAACAGATAATCTGGTTGAATGTTTGCAGATGCGCGCAAGAGGCATTGTTTCCGTCTTTCAGATAGACCGTCAGTTTGGCGCCGGCAGGCAGATTCATCTCGGCCCGCAGCGAACGAACTGCCGTAACGAAGTCAATGCCCCAGTCGATGTCGTTCAGTGCCGCGGCATCAATTGCTTCCGCCTGCGGCCAGGGATAATTTATCAGTTTGATCTCGCTCTTAACCAGATTATTCCACAGTTCGGTGGTAATAAACGGCATAAACGGATGCAGAATAATCAAAATCCGTTTCAGAACCCAGGCAAAAGAAGCGCGGGTTTCGGCTTTTTCTTCCTGATTTTCGCCATAGAGAATCGGCTTAATCATCTCGATATACCAATCGCAGAATGAACCCCAGACAAACTGATAGACCGCATTGGCCGCGTCTGAAAAACGGAAAGCGTTAAGATTGTCGGTAACCTCTTCTGAGGCCTGTTTGGCTTTGGCGATAATCCATTTGTTGACGGCGCTTTTGACTTTGCTTTCATCAAAATCCGCAGGAAGAACCGCTTCGTTCATCTCGCCGAAACGGGCGGCATTCCAGAGCTTGGTGGCAAAATTGCGGTAACCGGCAATACGGTTTTCGCTCATGTTAATATCGCGCCCCTGCGTTTCCATCGCCGCCATAAAGAAGCGCAGCGCGTCAGCACCGTATTTTTCGATGGTTTCCATCGGATCGACGGTGTTTCCCTTGGATTTGGACATCTTCCGGCCCTGCTCGTCGCGCACCAGACCGTGGATATAGCATTTGCGGAACGGAACTTTTTTCATCATGTACATGCTCATCATCATCATTCTGGCAACCCAGAAGAAAATGATATCAAAGCCGGTTACCAGAACCGAAGTCGGATAGAAAGTATCCAAATATTCGGTTTTGTCCGGCCAGCCCAGCGTCGAGAAAGCCCACAGACCGGACGAGAACCAGGTATCAAGGACATCGGTTTCACGCGTCAGCTCAACATGTCTGCCATAATGTCTGTCGGCGGCAGCCTGCGCTTCTTCGACATTTTCTTCGCAGAAAATTTCGCCGTCCGGACCGTACCAAATCGGCATCTGGTGCCCCCACCAAAGCTGGCGTGAAATGCACCAGGGCTGAATATTCCGCATCCATTCAAAATAAGTTTTCTCATAAGATTTCGGCACAAATTCCATATCGCCGTTCTCTACAGCCTCTATGGCTTTGACGGCCAGCTTCGGCGCATCGACAAACCACTGGTCGGTAAGCATCGGTTCAATAACGACGTTTGAACGGTCGCCGTAAGGAATAACCATCGGGTGATCTTCAATTTTTTCCATCAGGCCAAGTTCTTCCAGCTTTTCAATCGTCTTTTGACGCGCGGTCTGGGTATCCATGCCCGGGAACGGCGTATTTTCGTTGAGGGTGGCGTCCGGATTCAAAATGTTTATCAGCGGCAGGTTGTGGCGTTTGCCGACCTCAAAGTCGTTGAAGTCATGCGCCGGCGTAATTTTAACCGCGCCGGTACCTTTTTCGGGATCGGCATGCTCGTCGCCGACAATCGGAATCGGACGGTTGACAATCGGCAAAATCGCATTTTTGCCGATTAAGTGCTTCAGCTTCTCATTTTCTTTGGAAACGGCAACCGCCGTATCGCCGAACATGGTTTCCGGACGAGTGGTCGCAATATGGATAAACTGTCCCTCTTCGCCTTCAATCGGATATTTGTAATAATACATTTTGCCGACGGTTTCCTTCTGGACAACCTCCAGGTCGGAAACGGCGGTCATAAACTTGGAATCCCAGTTAACCAGTTTCTTGGCCTTGTAAATCAATCCGTCCTTATACAGGTTTACGAAAATTTTGCGGACGGCGCGGCTCAAACCCTCATCCATGGTAAAACGCTCGCGGCTCCAGTCGCAGGAAGCCCCCAGGCGGCGCAACTGCCTGCAAATGGTGCCGCCGCTCTGTTCTTTCCATTTCCAGACGGTTTCAACAAATTTTTCGCGGCCAAGGTCATGGCGGGTAATGCCTTCTTTGGCCAGATTGCGCTCAACAACCATCTGGGTTGCGATACCGGCGTGATCCATGCCGGGCTGCCAGAGAACCTTTTTGCCGAGCATACGGTTATAGCGAATCAGAATATCCTGCAGCGTGTCGTCCAGCGCGTGTCCCATATGCAAAACGCCGGTAACGTTCGGCGGCGGAATGACAACGGCAAAAGCCTCCTTGTTCTTGCTCATGTCGGGCTTGAAATCGCCGCTGTTTTCCCAGTCGGCATAAATCTTTTCTTCAAAGTCTTTCGGGTTGTAGTTTTTCTCTAACATTTTTATTCCTTCAGTGTCTTAATTTTTCGGAAACTCCCCGGAGCCTGCATTCGCCTGCTCCGAAAACCTCGCTTCCGTGCCGGTTCTTTCCGGCAAAATTTATAAAAACCGCAAAAAGCCCTCAAGGTTCGGCTTGGGGGCAATAAACATTTACAGGCCGGTCCGGGACTTTCCCTTAAGAACTGACCTTTGCCATCACTCGTTCAATTTCCTTTCTGACCGCCGCTTCGACAATTTCCGGCAGATGGGCGCTCAGCCATTCCCGGGTCTGACGGGTAATCTCCGCCGAGGCAGCCGCCGAGAAATCAAAATCCTGCGCCAGATTTTTTTCGACAATGCCGGTTACAACGTCGCGGACAATCGCTTCAATCGTCAGCGAACCGTCGCCGAGTTCTATTTCAGACATGGTCTGTGCGGTCAGCCGCTCCTTAAGATTTTCCCGTTCGGCGGGGTTTTCTTTCTGTTTTTGCTGCTCGGCAAACATCTTGGCAAAATTGCTGATGATACCGGCCGAGACGTCAATCGGATCTTCCGGTTGGCTTTTTTCCGCCGGCGCCGTTTCGGAAACCGTTTCTTCCGACGCAGGCTCAGGTTCTGGCGCCGGGACTTCGGCTGCCGGAGCAACCTCTTCGAAAGCGGCGTCAATAACTTCGGGTTCCTTAACCGCTTCAGCTACGGCATTGTCATAAACATTGTCGGTCGGTTCGACCAGTTCTTCTTCCTGAGCGGCAGCCGCAGGTTCATCGGCATTTGCATTGAGAATCGCGTTAAGCGTATCGTCATCAACCAGATTATCCAATGAAACATCATCGGCCGCGGGCGTAAAATTTTCCTGATGCGAAGCATCGTCCTCCGCCGAAAAAATGGGTTCGGCATCAATATCTACGGCCGGCTCGTCAAAATTCAAATCGGGAAGTTCGCTGTCCTCAACAATTTCAGTGTCTTCTGCCGCGGCAATTTCGGACAAGCTGACGGGCTCTTCGTCAACGGCCGCAGAATGCCCGGCTTCAATGTCGTCCAGAACCGGTTCGGCAGGCAGGCTGTCGAACTCGCGTTCAAAATCAAGGTCTAAAGGGTCGGCACCTTCCTCAGCCTTTGTCTCCGGCTGCGCTTCGACGGTCGAAATGTTCGGCTCGACAATCATTGAGGGCGAGAGGGTCAGAACGTCATCGACGGTTTCGGCAGGCGCCGGCCGGGAAACCTCGGGAGCGGGCTGCGGCGCTGCGGCCTGAGGAGCAGGCTCTTCTTTCTGGGCAGCCTTGTGCTGTTCGGCGTTGTCTTCCATCAAAATATCTTTGATGGAAGACAGAATGTCCTCCATCGACAACTCTTCTTTATCCTCTGTATCCTCTGCCATTTTTCAATTCCTAAATAATTTGCAACAAACTGTCTGTTAAGTTATCAAATTTCTTCCGATTAATCAACGGATAATGACAACCATTTATCCCTGGTTTCCTTATAGAACTTTTTGGGATTGTAAAGGTCTACATTCAGGCGCAGATCTTCGGCGGTCAGCTTGCCCATGGAGAGCAGCAGCTGCATGGCGGCAACATAATAGTCGCGGCGCGCCTTAACTTCGTTGACGTTTGAATTCAGCAGTTCCTGATACGCGTCCAAAACATCCAAAATGGTACGGTTGCCGAGCGCTTCTTCTTTCTGAACGCCGTCGAGGGCAATTTCGTTGGCCTTGACCTGATCCTTAATTGACTTAATCTGCGCCTTGTTGGATGTCATCAGTTCCCAGGCGCTGGTCACGTCGGAAACAGCCTGGCGTTCCGCTTCCAAAACCAGCTCCTGCGCCTGCCATTTCTGATATTTGCTCTGGCGGATTTTGGCGCGGGTTTCGCCGGCCGTATAAAGCGGAATGTTCATATTGACGCCCCACTGGACCTCGTCGACCTTGGTATCACGGTTATATGCGCCGTAAGCGGAACCGCTGCTGTCGCTTTTGCTGGTGGTTGCCGAACCGTCCAGGGTTACCGATGGCAGCAAGGCGCCGGTATTGGCGGCAACGTCATAAACTCTGGAATTCAGCAGCTCGCGGGCATAGCGGATGGAATAGTTGTTGGCCTTGGTATATTCCAAAGCTTCCTGAAAGCTGGCGGGGATAAAATCGCCGAGGTTTTCAGGTTCGGACAAATCTTTCGGCGCTTCGCCGATAACCCGGGTATAAACAGCCTTCGACGCCTGCAGGTTTCCCTCGGAAGCGATGCGGTCGGCCTTGGCCTGCGAATAGCGCGCCTGCGCCTGCGAAACGTCGGTACGGGTAACTTCGCCGACATTGAAACGCTCAACCGTTTCATCCAGACGTTTTTTCAAAAGCTTTTCGTTGTTTTTCTGGAGGTTGACAATCGCCTCGTCTCTGACTACATCCAAATAGGCTGTTGATGAATCGAGAAAAACGCCCTGCTCCGTATTATACAGATTGTTTTGTTCGGCGCGGACCATGCTGTCGGCAGACTTCACCGAATTGACGGTCGTAAAGCCGCTGAACACCGGCTGGCTGATTTTGGCGCCGGCCGAAAGCGTGGCGCCGCCGGTCTGTGACGGAACATTGTTGTTATGAACGTCAGAGTCAGAGTAGCCGCCGGTCAGATAAATGTTGGGGCGGAAGCCGGACTTGGCAATCGCGACGTTTTCGTCTACCGAACGCAGATACGCACGCTGCGCCTGAAGCGTCGGGTTGGTGTCGTAAGCCGTGCTCAATGCCTCAAAAATCGTTTCGGCCTTTGCACCGCCGGTCGTTAAAGCCGTGGCAAGCAACAAAGCCGACAGAAATGTTTTTTTCATCAAATTCACCTCTAAATTCAGACTTATTTATTCCGGAGTATATTACAAATTATTCTTATTTTGCAATGACAAATCTTAAAAAACTAATAACCGCAATGTATTTTAGTCAAAGGAATGTTATATATTATTAACCATATTTCAAACAATTTGTCGTAGGGTCGGGATAAAACGGTATGTTATAAAGGCTTAAAGCTCAACAAGGGGGAAAAACTTTGAGTAAGAAAGAATCTGCAATCATCAACGAAATTGACAAGGCCAGGCTCAAACTGTCAATTGAGCACTACATCAAATACTTTATCGGCAAACGCACCAGCGAAATCAACAAGGACGAGGCACTGAACGCCATTGCGCTGGCCGTGCGCGAATTTGCCATGGACAAGATGTATGAAACGATGGCGCGCTACAACAAGGTCAATTCCAAAAGAATTTATTATCTCTCAATCGAGTATCTCATCGGCCGCTCGCTGGAAAACAACCTGCACAACCTCGGCCTGTTTAACATTTTGAAAAGCATCAAAATCGACGGCATGCCGGACATCTCCCTGCAGGAAATTTTTGACGCCGAATATGACCCGGCGCTGGGCAACGGCGGACTGGGACGTCTGGCAGCCTGCTATCTGGACTCAATGGCGTCGCTCGGCATCCCGGGTTTCGGCTACGGCATCAACTATCAGTTCGGCCTGTTTAAGCAGAAATTTGAAAACGGCTATCAGATTGAGCAGGCCGACAGCTGGCTCGGCGAAGACTCTCCGTGGCAGTTTTCCCGGCCGGACCGCACGGTCGAAATTCCGATTTACGGCGAAGTCGAAAACTTCAAGACCGCAACCGGACAGGACAGCTTCATCTGGATGAACACCCAGAAGTTCTACGGCGTACCGTACGATTTTCCGATTGTCGGCTATGACGGCAAATCGGTCAACTATCTGCGGCTGTTCTCGGCCAAAACCGACGACGAGCTGGACATCAACATTTTCAACGAGGGCGGCTATATGGAAGCGGTTAAGGAAAAAATCCAGACCGAAACCATTTCCAAAGTGCTGTATCCGTCCGACGCGATTGAATCGGGCAAGGCGCTGCGCTTTGTTCAGCAGTATTTCTTTGTTTCCTGCGCCATTCAGGACATTATCCGCCGTTTCCTCGAAAAGAGCAACGACTTTGCCAAAATGCCGGATTACGTCGTCTGCCAGCTGAACGACACGCACCCGGCGCTGGCCATTCCCGAGATGATGCGCCTGCTGATGGACGTTCACGGTCAGGAATGGGATACTGCCTGGGAAATTACGACCAAGATTTTTGCCTACACCAACCATACGCTGCTGCCGGAGGCGCTTGAAACCTGGCCGTCGCGCATTGTCGGCAAGATTCTGCCGCGCCATTTGCAGATTATTTACGAAATCAACCGCCGCTTTATGGACTACGCCCGCGAAAAATTCGGCAACGATTCCGAAAAACTCGGCAAGGTTTCGATTGTCAGCGGCGAAGGCGACAACCAGATTATCCGCATGGCCAACCTGTCTATCGTCGGCTCCTTCTCGGTCAACGGCGTTGCCAAACTGCACTCCGAACTGATAAAGACGTCGCTGGTTCCCGAATTTTACGAACTGTGGCCGGAAAAATTTACCAACGTTACCAACGGTATAACGCCGCGCCGCTGGCTGCTGCATGCCAACACGGCGCTTTCCGACCTCATTTCGAGCAAAATCGGCGAGGATTGGATTACCAATCTGGATCTGCTGGAACAAATCGGCAATTTTGCGGACGACAAAAAATTCGTTCAGCAGTTTATTGACATTAAAAAACAAAATAAAGCCAGACTGGCGCAAAAGATATTCAAGGCTTCGGGGATTATGGTCAACCCGGACAGCATGTTTATCGTCCACGCCAAACGCATTCACGAGTACAAGCGCCAACTGATGACCATCTTACAGGTTATCGGCGATTATCTGGCCATCATCAAGGACAACGTTAAGCCGACCGTGGCCAAGACTTACATCTTTGCCGGAAAGGCGGCTCCGTCGTACAATTTCGCCAAGCTCATCATCAAGCTGATTAACAACGTGGCCGATGTCATCAATCACGATCCGCGCGTCAATGACATGATTAAGGTCGTGTTTATTCCCGACTACAAGGTTTCGCTGGCCGAAGTTCTGATCCCGGCTGCCGACGTAAGCATTCAGAGTTCAACGGCGGGGTTTGAGGCCTCAGGCACCGGCAATATGAAATTTGCCCTGAACGGCGCACTGACCGTCGGTACTTATGACGGCGCCAACATCGAAATCCGCGAAGCCGTCGGCGCCGACAACTTCTATTTGTTCGGTCTGCGCGAAGAGCAGATTCAGGAAATGCGCAAAAACAACGCATACAATCCGCGCGCCTGTTATGAGAACTCGGAATACCTGCGCCGCATTCTGAACGCCGTTAACTCCAACATGTTCTGCGAAAAGGACTATGTGCTGCTGTTCAAGGTTATTTACGAAGAACTGCTGAACCGCGACTACTACTTCCTGCTTGCCGATCTGGAGGCATTCAACAAAGCGCTTCATGATGCGGAAAAGGATTATACCAATCCGCAGAAATGGGCGAAAAAAGCCATTATCAACGTGGCTAAAATCGGCTATTTCTCCAGCGACCGCGCCGTTATGGAATATGCCAAAAACATCTGGCATATCAAACCCGTCGACTAAACCGCCGGCACATTATGAAAAACCCCTTCCGAAGAAGGGGTTTTTGCTTATTCATATCCATAATCATCATCGTCATAATCAAAGTCGCGATCCGGACCACGACCACCTCTGGGCTTTTTGCCTTTCATTCTGCCTTCGGCAATAAGACGTTCTTTATTGGTGCTGAAGTTATGGTCATAAGACCCCAGATCCGGCAGATAAATTTTCTTGACTCCGTTATCCTCCAGAAGTTTGGATACTGTACTGAAGTGCTTGCTGGCTTTTCCGACAACTTTCGAGAGAATTTTAGACTCGCTTTCTTCCCTGTCTTTCTTAGAATTGGCAATAAGTTCATTGTCAAATTCGTTGGCAAATTCTCTTTCCTTGCTCGGCAGTAAGGCTTCATAGAACGCATTCATTTCCGAAGGTTTCATGTCTCGAACCTTTTTGTTCATGTCCAAATTTATGCCTTTTTTAGCCAAGTTTTTGGCGAACAACTTTTGAATTTCCGCAGCATCTTTTTCCAGCTGTGGTTTTTTAGCTGTTTTTAATGCGTTATTCGGTTCCATCTCAAGTTTGTAATCAACTATACCACTCAACATGGTCGCAATACTTTTGTCATTGAAGTTACGATACAGGTTGAACGCATCCGAAACAGCATCGGCTGCCGCAGCAATTTTAACAGCACCGGAAGGTATGGGGTTGCCATATTCATCTTTAAGGTTACCCTTGTTATTTTCGTTTTTCTTAATAATTTCTTCTAAGGTAGTACGGATACCGCCGCCTTTTTCATACATATCGCGGAATGGCTGATACTCATATTCACCAAGCAAATTATTAATGACCGTTGCATTCTTATGTTCGGAAAAATCTTTGCCATCTTTGGCACAATCTTCCATGGCGCATTCCTGCATCCAATCGGCCAGTTTCTTTTTATAAGTTAAAAATTCAGCTCCGCTCAGTTTGCTTTCCGCTTCTTCAAGCATTTTCTTAACCTTGCTTTCGCTGAGGTTCTTAAACAACGGAACCAAGCCGTTGCTGGCGGCGGCAATACGGAAAGTTCCCTCGTCTTCTTCCGGCAAACCGTCAGGAAAATTAACATGGGTCATACCGCATTTTTTGAGCATACGCATAACGCCTTTGGCATAGCCATCGGTAATTTTCTTGCCGCCCGGCATGGCATAACGGATCTCCAGACGGTCGTTGCCTTTGTCATCCTTTTTGACGCGGGAATAAATTTTGAAAGCATATTTGACTTTCATATAACCGTCTTTGTCGACCTTACCGTCCAGTTCGTCGTTTTTGAAGTTGCCCTGATCATAGACAGCCCAGCAGTCCCAACCGCCTTTGAACTTATAACTTTTGAAACCGGTCCAATTTTTCTGTTTATTCATGCCGCCGACGCCAAAGACCCAGTCGTCAATATTGCTGACCAGTTTGCCGTAGTCCACGGTCTGAGCCGCCATAACGGTTTCGTTGCCGCCGAACTCATTGGCAAAGTCGCGCGCATCCTGATTGGTATAACCGGAAGCGGGAATCTCTTCGCGGCCGTCGTTTTCCGGCAGCGGCCGAATCGGCGCTTCTTCTGCTTCGGGCGTTTCCTGTTCATTAATACGAGCCGCATTTTCGGTTTCGCGATTGGCACCGTCTGCTTCGTTATATGCGGCGGCAAGCTTTTCGTCGATACCGTCGGGCAGTTCAATGCCGTGAATACCGCGGCGGTCCAGATAATCGATAATCTGGCGCATCATCTCCACGGTCATTTTGTCAATGTTATCCTGACTGAAATTTATCTTGCCGTCGCTGACGATAAAACCGGCCGGAAAGCGTGCATCAGCCATAATAACCGCCAGGCAGGGCTGCCCTTTTTTATCGGCGGCAATCATGGTTTGCGGGTCTTTTCTCGGATCATCGTGCGTAGCCGAACGCTGTTTGATATTATAAAGCTTGGCATACAAATCCGGATTGGCTTCCAGCAGTTTCTGCTGGTCATTCAGCATTTTTGCCGAAGCGGCCAGTTTGTTGTTTTCGGCATTGGTTTTGGTTTCGGCAACGCGGAGGTCATTGCTGATTTTGGCTTCGGAGCGCTCAACAGCATCCATGACCCTGTTGACATAGGCATTCTGGTTGGTATCAAGCAGTTCCTTATCCAATACATGCGCAAAGCGCGCCTTAATCAGATCGGCGCGGCGAGAATATTCGGGATCGCTCTGATCCGGATACTCGGCGGCCAGAGCCGACATCTCGCTGTCGTAGCGTTCCTTCATTTTGACATAGAAAGTCCGCGGATCTTTGCCGAGGTCGGATTTCTGCTCGTCAAGCTCTTTCTTTTCTTCTTCCTTGTCCTTTTTCAGGTTTTCGAGCGCCTGGCTGTTGCCGCGGGCGTTGTCACGCAGTTCCGTCATTTTGTTCGCGTAGAGTCTGCGGATTTCGTCGGCGGTCAAGTCGCCGCTGACGTTTTCAAACTCGCGGAATTTCAAATGCCTTAACGGTCTTCTCTCTTCTTCATCAGCCATAGCAACCTCAATTCATATTCAAACCATTATTAATATAGTAGCACATTTTTTCGAAAAATCAACTTTTTTGTCAATATTCCCGTTTTGCGCCGAACGGCATAATCCTTTATATCTTTGGGAAAATACCATAAAAAACTTAAAAATATATGAACCGGAAGCTTAAAGGAAATATGACAAAAAAGCATAAAAAAAAGCCCCTCCGGCGAGGGGCTTGTCCTTAGATTTTGCCGTGGCAGTGTTTATATTTTTTGCCGCTGCCGCAGGGACAAAGGTCATTGCGGGCAACTTTCCCCCAGGTGCGAGGATCTTTGGGGTCAAACTCGGCACGAGAATACTGGAAAGGTTCGTTCTTTTCGTCGCTTTCATAATTGTTCGGCGCACTCGGACGACCGACCAGACTTTCCGGCGTTTCGTGAATCTCCTGCATATTCTGCGCGCGGTTTTCCTGAATCATCAGCGCATCGAGAGCATCGGTCTGGATTACCGTGCGGCAGATGAGGAACGTAACCTTTTCACGCAGGTTATCAAGCATGACCGAAAACATATTGAACGCTTCCTTCTTATATTCGTTCAGCGGGTCTTTCTGACCGTAAGCGCGCAGGACAATCGTGTGGCGCATTAAGTCAAGAGAGGCGATATGTTCCTTCCAAAGCTGGTCCAAGACCTGCATGAGGACATTTTTTTCAACCATACGGACGATATTTTCGGGAACATTGGCGTTCTTTTCGGCAATACGGTTCTCCACTTCCTCAAGGATTTTCTCCTGCATCTTGTCGGCGTCGATTTCCGGTTCGTTGGCCCAATTGGTAATCGGAAGCATAAAGCCGGTAATGCGGTAGAGCTCCTGTTTGAGCTCCTCTTTCTGCCATTCGTTGGGCGCGGAGCCGTGCGGCAGGTAAGCCGAAACCGTATCCGCCAGATATTCCTGGCGCATTTCGCGGATGGTTTCCGAAACATCGTCGGCTGCCATCAGCTCCTTGCGCTGTTCATAAATGACCTTGCGCTGGTCGTTCATGACGTTGTCATATTTAAGCAGGTTTTTGCGAATGTCGAAGTTGCGCTCTTCCACTTTCTGCTGCGCTTTTTCCAACGCCTTGGAAATCCACGGGTGGATTAGGGCTTCGCCTTCCGGCAGCCCCAGGCGCTGCAGCATGACAGACATTCTTTCCGACCCGAAAATGCGCATCAGGTCGTCTTCCAGCGAAAGGAAAAACTTGGAACGGCCGGGATCGCCCTGACGGCCGGAACGGCCGCGCAGCTGATTGTCGATGCGGCGGCTTTCATGACGCTCGGTGCCGATGATGTACAAACCGCCGGCAGCGAGAACCTTTTCCTTGTCCTCTTTGATTTTTTCCCTGAGTTTGTTCTTTATCTCTTCAACCTGTTCCGGAGTTTCGTCGCCTTTCAAGACCTCTTTCAGCCTCATGTCGACGTTGCCGCCCAGCTGAATGTCGGTACCGCGGCCGGCCATATTGGTGGCAATGGTAACGGCTCCGGGAACGCCGGCCTGCGCAACAATCGCAGCCTCACGTTCATGATGACGGGCATTTAGAACCTCAAACGGCAGCTTGGTTCTGGCACGGAGCAGCTCGGCCACCAATTCGGACTTTTCAATTGACGTGGTACCGACCAGAACCGGCTGGCCTTTTTCATGCGCGGCCAAAATTTCGTCGATAATCGCTTTGTATTTTTCCTTTTCAGTGCGATAGATGACATCGTGCTCATCAACGCGCTGAACCGGGCGGTTGGTCGGAATTTCGACGCAGCTCAGCCCATAGATGTCGCCGAATTCGGCCTCTTCGGTCATGGCCGTGCCGGTCATGCCTGCCAGTTTGGGATAAAGACGGAAGTAGTTTTGGAACGTAATGGAAGCCAGCGTCTGATTTTCGGACTGAATGGTTACATGTTCCTTGGCCTCAATCGCCTGATGCAGACCGTCGGAGTAACGGCGGCCTTCCATCATACGGCCGGTAAATTCATCGATAATCATAACTTTGTCGTCTTTGACGATATAGTCGACATCCCTGATGTGCATTTTATGGGCGCGCAGAGCCTGATTGACGTGATGAACCAGCGAAACGTTGCCGATGTCGTACAGGCCGCCTTCCTTAATCAGCCCAACCTGCTTTAACAACTGTTCGACATGCTCCATGCCGGCTTCGGTCAGGGTTACGGTTTTCTGCTTTTCGTCCTTTTCGTAATCGGCTTCGGTCAGGTGCGGAATAATCTTGTCGACGCTGATGTATTTTTCGGAGGAATCCTCGGCGGCGCCGGAAATAATCAGCGGCGTGCGGGCTTCGTCAATCAGAATGGAGTCAACCTCGTCGACGATGGCATAGTTGAAATCGCGCTGCACCATTTCCTCGCGGGAAAACTTCATGTTGTCGCGCAGGTAGTCAAACCCCAGCTCATTGTTCGTACCGTAGATAATGTCGGCATTGTAGGCGGCACGGCGCTCGTCATCGTTCTTGCCATGGACAATGTAGTCGACGGTCAGGCCGAGAAAGCGGTAAACCTGCCCCATCCATTCGGCATCGCGTTTGGCCAGATAATCGTTGACGGTCACGATGTGCACGCCCTTGCCTTCAATCGCATTCAGATAGGCGGCCAGCGTCGCAACCAGCGTTTTTCCCTCGCCGGTCTTCATTTCGGCAATCATACCCTTGTGCAGCACAATACCGCCGATAAGCTGGACGTCATAATGGCGCTGTCCCAACGTTCTTTTGGCAGCCTCGCGGACGACGGCGAAAGCCTCGGGCAAAATATCGTCAAGCGTTTCGCCCTCTTTCAGGCGCCGGCGAAACTCGTCGGTTTTGCCTTTGAGTTCGTCATTGTTTAATTTTTCGATTTCGGGTTCCAGGGCATTGATTTGCTGAACGATTTTGAACTGTCTTTTGACGAATCTGTCGTTGGCGCTGCCAAAAACAGTGCGGGCGAGTTTACCTAACATTACATTTTTACCTTATTATTATTCAAAGCTTCTCTACATTTAGTGTTTTAATCAAATAAAGTCAATACTTTGAACTTAAGTTATAAACTACCGGCAAAAAATACTTGGAATAATTTCCATATCTATTATATAACTATGGAAGTTGAAATTTTATTGGAGGTTTTTAGGATGCGAAACAAATATGTAGCCGCCGCAGCGCTCTCTCTGCTGATGATGAATCCGTTCAATGCCGGAGCTGCCGGCAAAAACGGCGTGGCCGCCGTCGTCAACGGCGAAAAAATTACCGTCGCCGAAATGAAACAGGGTTACGAAGACAACCGTCAGATTAAGGAAAAGGTTTCCTTTGACGACTTTTATGAGAAAGCGTTGGAAATCTATGTTAACGGCAAACTGCTGTATCAGGCCGCCGTGGCCGCCGACGTCCTTGAGACTCCGGAATACAAGCGCGCCGTCGATCAGGCCAAGGAAGAAATCGCCCGCAAGGTTTACCTGGAACAGAAGGTCGACAAGAAGGTAACCGACAAGGCCGTCAAAGACCTGTACAACAAATACAAGTCCGAGTTTAAGAGCCAGAAGGAAATTCACGCCAAACACATTCTGGTTGAAGACGAAGGCACCGCCAAAAAGGTTATTGCCGAACTGGGCAAAGGCAAAAAGTTTGACGATTTGGCCAAACAGTATTCCAAAGACAACGCCGTTGACCTCGGCTACTTCGTAAAAGACCAAATGGTTCCCGAATTCGGCAATGCCGCTTTTGCCATGAAAAAAGGCCAGACGTCCAAGTCGCCGGTAAAAACCAAATTCGGCTATCATGTCATCGAGGTTCTGGACATCAGAGATTCCAAGCCGTTACCGCTGAAGCAGGTTGAACCCGAACTGAAAGCGATGCTGACTCAGCAGGCTATTGCCGAAGTCTTTACGTCCCTGAACAAAGGCGCCAAGATTGAAAGATTCGACTTGGACGGCAAACCGATTACCGATCCGGTTGTTCAGCTTCAGTAAATTATTTTATCACTTTCCCAGCCCTCTCAAATGAGAGGGCTTTTTTATAGCCAAAAAAATTTTATGTAGCTCCATCATTGGTAGACAGAAAAATTTGTACTTTCAT
>ERZ779861.1649-NODE-1649-length-24257-cov-6.426576_pt1 | contig 24257 bp, 17 predicted proteins | sample MGYA00511558_ERZ779861 | MGnify/ENA primary metagenome ERZ779861 (study PRJEB29588, sample SAMEA2163432) | human gut metagenome | biome: human gut; feature: human-associated habitat; material: faeces | place: Denmark | collected 2008/2010 ...
GGCGCTGTTCCAGCCGATGTTCCCCGTCGAGTTCGAGGGGCTGGAATCCCCGCGGCAGCAGATGGACCGCTTCAAGGAGGTGCGCGCGGGGTTCGTGCTGCAAAGCCTTCCGTTCGATGTCCGGAAATCGACCATGGCGCTGTTTATGGCCGAGGTTTTGTACCGCCTCGTCCGGGAGAGCGAGCCGAACCGGCCGCTTTTCGATTTCGTGTGGGGTTCGGCCGAGGCGTTGGACGCCATGGACGAAGGGGTGCCGAATTTCCACCTCTGGTTCCTGGCCAACCTGAGCCGTCTGCTGGGTTTCCGCCCCGGCAACGACTATACGCCGGGGGCGTGGTTCGACATCCGCGAGGGGCTGTACAGCGTCGTGCGGCCTGCGCACCCGGGAGTGATGACGCAGGAGTGCGCCTCGTTGCTCGACCGGATGCTCTCCTGCGACGTGCGGCGTCTGGGCGACGTGGGGCTGAACCGCGACCGGCGGTCGGAGTTTCTCAATGCCATGCTGGCCTATTTCGGCTACCACCTCGACGCCATCAGCGCCGTGCAGTCGGTGCGCATACTAAAAGAGGTGTTTTAACGTTAAATTCTAAAGATAAAAGGGAAGAAGATTATGAGAAAGATGTTGCTTGCGGCCGCAGCGCTCGCCGTAGCGCTCGCCGCCTCGGCCCAGGAGCCGAAATTCGATTTCAGGCGCGACTCGACCCGTACTTCGGGCTTCACGCTTCCCGATTCGCTGGCGCACATGTCGCCGTGGAAACCCGACTACAAGACGATGGCCCCGGTCAGGACCAAACCCACGGTGTCGATGACTTCGGTGGTGGTGATCCAGAAGGAGAACCTCCCCTCGCGCATCACCGTCATCGACAACAATACGCTGCGTCTGGGTCAGCATTTCAACCTCTCGAACGGTCAGGCCTGGAACTGGAGTCCTTTCCCCGACGCATTCCTCGACGCACGTACGCTTTCGTTCCCCATGCCGCGGTAACGCTCTGCCGGGACTCCCCCTCTCTCTGAAAAGCAGGCTCCCCATTGCGGGGAGCCTGCTTTTCAGGTATCAAAACTTGTGTGCGGCACGGACCGGCCATTTCCCTGTTTTTTCCCACCCGGCCTCGACAAACTGCTGCCAGGTTTTGGTTCGGACATGGTTTCGGTCGGAACGGTACGCATACACATTCACAAGCCGGGTCTGAAGAGGCATTCCGAAATCAACGATCTGCGCAACATTGTCTTTTCGCTCGGTCGAAGACCACCAAAACCGGGAGTCTGTCCAAACGGACAGTTTGTCGCCGCCGTAGGATTCTGATAATTCGCTGATTCTCCGTGAAAAACGGTAGCTCTCCTTGTTGCCGAATTTTTCGAATCCCTCCGCTTCGCCGCACAACTGCCACAGCCCGCGCAGTTCATCCACCGCCGGCAGGTACCAGCCCGGCCCCAGCGATTCGCACCATTCGAAAGCGGGAAAATCTTCCCATGTCAGTTTGCCTTCGGCCAGCCGTTCGATCAGCCGGCGGCGGTTGTTCCAGCCGTCCTCGCGGTCGGAAAGCCCCAGCAGCAGATCGGTTGCCCACGAGGAGTCGGCCGACCATCTCAAGCTTTTAGGAGCCTGTTCGAGCGAGAGGATCAGCCCGTGGCGGCCGTTGTCGGTCGTGGAGATAACGATTCCCCGTATGCCGTCCTCGTCGAACAGATCGCCCGGGCGGTAGCTTTTCGTCACCCGGGGCCACGGGTAATCCGCTGCGGTGACCGGACCCGTCGCCCCGGAGTCGTCACCGACGAAAAGCTCCTTTTCTCCGTTTTGGTACGTCACCGAGAACACCTCGGCGCGCGGCAGGGAAAGCACCTTGTCCGAGCCGCCCCACAGCGTATAGAGTATATGGCTGTCGGTGATCTCCCGAACCTCGGCCTTCACTTCGTCGGCATTGCGCAGCAGAATCACATCCTGCGCTTCGGCTCCGCCCCACCAGAGGAGGGCTGCGAGCATAAACAGCAAGCGTCTCATGGCCTAAAACCGATAAGCGAAATCCAGCGACAGCGACCAGGGGCTTTTGCCCATTTCCTGATGGGGCGAAGCGAAAGCCATGGCCCATTGCAGTCCGATGTCGGCATGCCCGAAGGTGTATCCGTAGGTCAGATTGACGGCCGGAACGATTGATTTGCGCAGCTCCTTATCTACATCGTACCAGGTGTCGAGCGCGACATCCGTATCCGTTCCTTCTATGAGCCCCGCCAGATTCGGCGACGCCCCCATCCGCAGTTTCATGCCGACGGGAAGCTGAAGACGCAGTCCGTAGCGCATGTAGAATCCGTTTTTGACCGGACGCATGCCGTAATAGACATCCACCGCAAAAGCGTCGTAGCGCATGTCATACGTAAACGACTCGTCCTGAACAGTCCCTTCGGTCGAACCTCCGTTCTGCATATACCCCACACCCACGCCGAGATGGCCGTGCCCCGTGCGGTTGAAATAGCGTTCGGCAAAAGCCGAAGCCGCAAATCCCAGCCGGGGGTTGCTGGTGAAACTGACCTGTTCGGACGACGAGCCGAACTGCGCTTTAAGGTCATCCTTGAATGACCAGAAGCTTACACCCGCGCCGGCGCGCAGACCGAACGTCCACAGTTTGTCGCGTTTGCGCCTTTCGGCCCTGGCGACGGCCTGCCGCATCGCCTGCTGCGACGGGGCGGCGATTCCCGTGTCCTGCGTTTTCCCGGCCGCAGCAGACCGGTCGAGCGGAGTGATTATATCCTTGGCTCCCGATTCGTAGCGGATAACGAAGACCTCGCCGCGGGCGATCGAGTAGACGGGTCCCGTGAGATTGGTGAATTTACGGTAGCGAATCGACTGTTCGCCGACCTCTTCCACCTTCGCGCGAATCTCCTCGCCGTTTTTTTTCACAATGACGTCTTGTGCCGAGACAGTCGTCGACAGCAGCATGAACGCTGCCTGAAACAGGATACGCTTCATAAAATTTAAGTTTTAAAGGTTGGTAAACTTTACAAAGGCACAAAAAAAACGTGGACAGTTTTCAATATCCACAAGAGAGGCCCTGGATAGCCCATGCAGTAGAATACAGATAAAATGCCCACGCCGTAAAACAGCGAGAGCTCCAACTCCTATTCCTTACTGCATTAGAAATTTACCAGATTTACATAGTATAGATTGGGATAGAAAATAAAAGCCAACCAAATGAAAATAAATATACTGTATAATAAATAATTACGCTGTATCCGTATCTTCTCTTGTTTTACTTGATTATTGTTGCTTGGCTCTTTTTGGGTACATTTTTGTTTCTTATTTGTTCCTTAATTCGGATTATTCTTTCTACCTTTGTGGCAGAAATAACGAGTAAAGCAAGGAGGAATTATGCCACGAGTAAAGAAGCCCGCAAAAGTCAAAGAGCCGATTCGTCTTCGGATGAAAGAGTTGGCCAATGGAAACAAAAGTCTGTACTTGGATATCTATCGGGACGGTAAACGGACATATGAGTATCTGAAGATGTATCTTATCCCCGAAACTGATAACAATGCCCGTGTGCGGAATCAAACGACTATGGCCGCAGCCAATGCCATCAAATCGAAACGGATCATTCAACTTACCAACGGCGAAGCAGGTATTGAAACCCGTGAAAAGGTTTTTCTTCTGGACTGGATGGAGACCTACAAAGAGAATCAGGCGAAGCGAGGAAAGAAAGATGGGAACCAAATCCAAGTTACTATCCGCATCCTGAAAGATTTTGCCGGAGAACGGGTAACGATGGATCAGATCGACAAGGCGTTCTGCCAAGAGTATATCGACTATCTATTGACTGAATATCGACCGAAGGACAAACAAGTGTCTAATTTTACGCTACACACCTATTACCGCATTCTGAACGGAGCCTTGAACGCAGCCGTGCGAGCGGAAATTATAAAAGTCAATCCTTTTACCAAAATCAACAATTCGGATAAAATCCGTCTGCCGGAGAGTAAGCGGTCGTATATGACCATAGAAGAGGTTCGGGCATTGATTGGTACTCCGATGAAAAACGAAGCCGTAAAACAGGCTTATTTGTTCTCCTGCTTCTGCGGACTGCGGATAAGCGATATCATCAGTTTGAAGTGGAAAGATGTCTTCGTCGATAGAGGACAATACCGTTTGTCTGTATCCATGCAGAAGACCAAAGAGCCGATTTATCTGCCTCTTTCTCCCGAAGCGTTGAAATGGATGCCGGAACGTGGTGAGAAGACATCGGAAGATTATGTATTCGATTTGCCGAGCCCAACGATGATAAACACGCTTCTCAAACCTTGGGCGAAAGCGGCTGGAATAGATAAGCGGTTTTCATTTCACACGAGCCGCCACACGTTCGCGACGATGATGCTTACATTGGGTGCAGACCTCTATACCACCTCGAAACTGCTCGGCCATGCCGATGTCAAGATGACGCAGGTGTACGCCAAAATCATCAATCAGAAAAAGGATGATGCGGTCAATTTAGTAAACGGGTTGTTCGACTAAAGCAGCTGCCGAATTTTAGGGTTGCCCGATGTTTTTTTGCTGGTGCAGTTTATTCCCGCGCGGGCATATATAATTCTGTTTAGTTTAGTATTTCTCTCTATATAGGGCAAGAAAACTAAAGTAAACCTTTTCATGCAAACATCTGAAAAGAAATGCGGTTGAACTTTGATGACCGAAATCGTACTCTAAAACAGGATTCTTACACTCGAATGCCGGTAGCATTATCAACAAGGAAAAGGTCGTAATTCGACCGCTGAGAAATGAACGGATTATTACGGAGAAGCAAACCCGTTCTTAACCCGCGAGAAACAATTACGGGTAACAATTCTTTTTACTCCCTTTTGTCGGTCGAAACCTGTTCGTGAACTGAGGTCTGAAATCTTCCGACAGGAAAAGGTTGTTTATCTATTTGACTGCCATTCCATAATCTGTCATATATCGGATAATCCCACCGCCTCTGCTTGCAGATTGTATGGCAACCCATCCGACGACGAATGTCGGGCGGGGTATTAGGCTCCCCCGAAATGAATTTCGTGGCAAACGGACAAACCCGGATCAAATCGGCTTTGGCAAACGTCCAATGCAAGAAACAGCTCCAACCGCCGAAAGCTATCCGATAAAAATGTCACAAAAGGATATCGCTATGAAGATGGAAAGGTCCATAATGGAAGCAATTATCAAGACTATTGCATTTTCTTTATTTCGTTATATAGAGCCAGCCCTTTTGCCGTAAGCAGATATTTTTGTCTCGGGTGATTGGGCTTGTCGGGATATAGCACCTTGAGAAAACCGGCTTTGGAAGCGGGGCTTATATAATTCTCCAAAAATGTTGGACGATGTTTCAGGCCGACTTTCTCCATCAATACTTTTAACGATAATTGTTCGTTTGACAAAGCTAATAACAAAGCGAGAACTTGTTCGGTTACTTGTACGGCAGGTTGTTCGGTACTTGTACGGTCGATTTGCTGGGCTTGTTTTGCTGTCAGCTCTTCCGGAGCATTAACCACCATATATCGATTCCGCAATTCATTCTTTTCACCCAACAGAAGATTACGAAAGAACCGCTCCAAATATTCGGAATTACGCATGATGCCTTTCTGTACGTTCTGGTAGTTGGCACGTACCAGCGCATTACGGAAATACCACGAATGATTGGCGAACAGGTCGTTTGTTACGTCAAAACCCATAGAACGTAGATAGAGAATCGTGAATACGGCAGTCGTTCGGGTATTTCCCTCGCCGAACGGATGGATTTGCCATAATCCCGATACGAACTTGGCTATGTGGCTCACTAATCCATTCCTGTCCACTTTTGAATAGTCGAACTGACGTTCTTGTTCCAAGTCGTATTCGATCGCTTTGCGAAGGTCGGGTGCGGAAACATACAGCACCGTATCACCGCGCAGTACCCATTCCTTTTTGGTAATGTTGTAATCGCGGATTTGCCCTGCAAATTTGAATACCCCATCAAAAATCCGACGATGAATCGATGTCAGCCCAACAAGTGTAAAAGCAAAGGTTTTCTCGGTAAGAAGTCGGCGGATGTTGGTCGATGCCATATCCGCTTCGTGGATTTCCGCATCTTCGGGCGTATGCGCTATTTTCGACTGATAGTAGCTCCGAATAAGTTGTTCTGCTTCGTCGATTGTAATCTCTCCCTCGATATCTTTACGTGCGGTCTCAATCAAGTAGTCTGAAGGCTTCAAGCCATCGACGGCCTGCAACCCTATTGCTGTCTGCCATGCGTAACCCTTCTCCCGCTTCTGAGGCTCGCTTTGGCGTATGTATTCGTCGAAGTTCATCATAGCTTAATTACTTTAGCCCTAATTTATTACACAATTCCTCTGTTGTCTCTGTGAGGTATGTATAAGATTGTGGAGCAGCAATATTATTACCCAAGCACATTAAAGATTTCGGCGTCTTTAATTTGAAAACCGTCTTAAATTTGATAGCATAAGAATCTTGATGGTCGGCAAAATAAAGCATGAAAAAATCCTTCGAGACACCGGCGTGCCTTTTGGTTTTTTCCCATACGCATTCTGGCGTTCCCTTTAAAATAGAATCTATCTCAATCAAGGCCACAATCATTTTGATAGGCGCAGTTGCATATACAACAATATGCCGTATATCCGTAGGAATACGCTTGCGATATTCGTATCGCTTCTCTCCAGATAGTATTTTTTCAATATGACTTGGATGAATGGATAATATGATCGTTTCAGTTTTCATGTATCAATGCTGAATATTGTTGATTATCAATTTTTCTAATACTCTGGATATATCCTTTAACTTTGGCTTTAGCTATCTGTTGATAGGATATTTCTTTATCAAGAGCGATATACCGGAAAAGTATTACTAACGTCTTTTTCTCCAAAATTTTAAGTAAATCCGAATAACTGTAGACGGTTCTTTTGGCAATGGTAGGAAATACTTCGTCGATATTTTCTGAAAATAGAACATCTTCGACGATTCCCATACATTGTATGGATTTCCGGTCTTTGCTTCGGTAAAATAGGATGATATCCCCTTTACGAATCGTTTTTATTTTGGAATGACACAAATACGCTTTTTTGATCGTATTTCCTTGGCAAGAATACAACGATTGATCTTTCTCGAACAGAGAACCTTTCATGCTGCTGAAGTCCGGGAACAAATCTTCATGGTATTGCGGTCGAATAGGAATAATGAACTTTTGAACAGATTCATTATCCTTGAAGTAGGGATAATATCTTATCAAAGAATCCAAACTGCCGCAATCATCATCCATTAATTTCATTGGCTTAATATAAACATCATCTTGTTTGTATTTACCGAGACAATAAAAGCCATAATCTAAACAAAGCCCTACAAGCGTTTTTTGTTCCTCTCCGAACGTATGTAGATATACCCAGTCCAACTTGTTTTTTACACAATAATCGAATGCGATATACAAAAGTCGCTCGCCTAATTTCTTTCCGCGAGCTTTTATATCAACTTTAAATGTACAAAGCTTCAAGATGCGTCCGGGAATAACCTCTCCGTTATCAGTCAGCTGAGCATTTTGCTCGTGTTTGTAGATGCAGACTGCGACGATGTTGCCGGTTCCGTCTTCGATACACCAGCATTTTCTCTTGTCTTCTGCGCATTTTTGAAACCACCTATCAAAACCGTCATACGACTGCCGTAAAGATTCGAAGAACGGCTGGTTTTTATCTATTTCATATAGAAAGCGCTCTTTTACACCAGTGTAATCGAAAGAAAACGGGACAGTCGTATATCGTCGAAGTAATAACAAGAATTGTTCTAACCGATATACTTTATCCTGCAATCCGATTTTCGAGGCTTTCCGGTGAATGCCTTCGTCGTTTGTAACGAGAAGGTGCGCCGCACCCCGATACAAAGCGAACAAAACGTTATTGTCTACTTTATCATTATCGTTGGATTGCGATAAACCGAGTTCATGGCATTCCTGATCGGATAAGATTGGTGGATTTTCTATCTGTGAATATTGCTTTAACCGAGATAATACGATTTCCCGTCTTTCTTGATTCTTGTCTCGGTTAATGTCTTCAAGTTGCATCGGATGAATATACAGACAATGACTCTGCTCTGCGGAGAGTTTCCGCAGTTCGGCAAAGGAAGAGTCGAGTATTTTACTCGTATCTTCCAACGGGATTATAATATTCGTGTCTAAAAGTATATTCATCAGAAATTTTCTGTCGGCTTACAGGTCAATAAATAATGTTGCCATATTTATTAGTTTTGTTTCTTTGCTTTTATGTTCAGTCGACTTTTTAAAGTTAACCAAAAACCGATAATCATTAATACGATTCCGGGAGAGGCGTTGATTAATCTGGACGTAAATCCTGATGCTTCTACTATCCATTCTATTGAGCCCGTAAATCCGAGTATTGTTAGGATTATTCCGGCAATTATACATCCGATACCACCAATAAGGCTGATTAGAACAATGATAAATTCATAATGCAGTGCTTGCATACCGAATTGTGTATTTGCCACCGATGGGTTAATATCTATTGAACACCCTGAAAACAGCGCAATTACTACCGCTAAGGTAATTAATATGGTCATTCTTTTATTTTTCATATGTCCAGTAATTTTATGGCAGCAGCTTCGCCTTGTTCAATAGCTATTTCAACTGCGGTTTTGGTAAGCTTTAATAAATGTTTACTTTTACTATGTAATATTGTGCTTTGCCGGATGACATCCGCAATCTTATTTTGAATATCCTTGTTTATTACAGGTAAATTTATAGCCGTAAATTCATCTTTATTCATTGCTGTTAATATTGTTCCAGTACAAGCGCGTTTTAATAATGCTTGAATCGCTGAGGATTTAAACAATACCAATGACGTTTCTGAATTTATACTTCGTGGGGATAAAACATAAAAACCGGTAGAGCATAATGCACCATCGTATTCTTCTGTTATAATCGCACAACTTTGCAAAGAACCTTCGATCGAAGAAATGATAATATCTCCAGTATGGACGACACGTCTTGCTCGGCTCGGAAGATTTGAACCGTACTCGTAAGTGCTTCCTGATATTTCGCCGTTTACTCCGATGTCTGATAATTCAATGTATTTGTATCGGGTATTGTTATCGGGAAGGAAATTTTTATCACGAAGAATATATAGATTCCCGATTTTGTCATGCCCATATGGATATTGGGAAATCGTTCTGATTATTTCATCGTATTTTGGTTGATAATATTCTGCATCCAATCGACCGTTATCGACAAAATCGGAAAACCGTTTTTGAGATACATTCACATTTGCGACTGCTATCGCATTAGTCCCTAATTCATTATGCAATATTAATTCCGCATCGGAATAAGCCTTTTGCGATAAAATTCTTAAAGAATTTGCCTGCGTAAAACAGTTCCGTATTTTTTGTTGCAAATCGATATCAAGAATCGGGATTTCAATTTCTTTGACTTCTTCCGGATTTACATTGGTTTGATTAATTGATTGCCTTGCTCTGCGTTTTACATCCCATTCTCCATATTTGCAATTCAGATAAGCACACAGATATTCCGGTAATATGCTGTCTTTAGGATTCAGCCTTACCAGATAAGAAGCAAACGTCCGCTGTATATTATCATTTTGATAATATATGCCCGTTCGACCGACCCATTCAAAGGAATTGGTTCGATTAAATAGCACATCCCTATCTTTTAATGCGAATCTATCGTATTCGGCTTGTGTAATATCAGCACATTTATCGACATCAAGATCGCATAACATATCATGAATCTCGTTCATGCGGTAAATAGGATATCCAACAGAATCCGTATTCATCTCGATAGATATACCGTATTGCGACGAAATAAGATGTTCGCCGATTTTAGCATAAATAAGATCCGGATTTTTCTTTGGCTCTTTTGTGTAAAAAGAACTATCTATTCGAAAATCCTTATTACTTAATACTTCATAGAGTTTTTTTTCTTTTATCTCCAGCCCCTCCAATAAAGCCTCGTATTTTACTTTATCAAAGGGGCATCCGCGAAAAAAGATAGCTGTTCTTTCTTGGCGAATTCGACAAACGCCTCGGCAATGCCGTCGGGGGTAATCTGCTCTATTTCATTGCACTTTTTCTCTTCGTTCCAGTTGTAATTTACGGTCGCGAGCAGATCATGATATACGATGGGGTGGCCATATTTGTCGCAAAGTGCGAGTTTCGGATCGGTCGTCGTACCGCTTTTATCCGATTTCCAATATAGTTTATCGCCGCTGTTGTTTTTGCCCTCTTTCTGCTGGGTTGCGAAGAAGATGTTATAATCATCGACTTTCGGGCACAGTATGTCGTCCCATTTCTGAACGAACAATACGCTTGTCTTGGTGCCGGTATGCGGCTTGAAGGTGTTACCGTGCAGCCCCACGACGGCAAGAATACGGCATCGTTCTGCAATATATTCGCGGATAGCTTTGTCACTGCTGTTATTGAATCTGCCTTGCGGTAATACGATTGCCATACGACCGCCCGGTTTCAAAAAATTAAGGTTACGTTCTATGAAAAGAATATCGCGGCTGACACTTTTTTGTGCCTTGCCATTCTTCATTCCCAAATCGTAACGACTTAAAATCTGCCCCTCCTTAATCTCACCGGCAAACGGCGGATTGGCCATCAGAATGGCAAAGTTGAACTGTCCGAAATCATTGCCGACACGTAACTGTTTCAACTTTTTGAAGCCATCATTGTAGGTGTCTACCCATGTTTCTTCCTTTGTAACCGTATTCCAGCGAGCCCAATCGAGCGTATTCAGGTGCAGAACATTCGTATGACCATCGCCGGCAATCAAATTCAGGGTTCGAGCTACACGAACGGCTTTTTCATCGAAGTCGATGGCAAAAACATTATCTTGTACATATTCGATCTCCGCATGACTTTTCGGCGTTGCCGTGAACAGATGATTTACCGGTTTATTTGCTGCTATCTGCATCTGTTTCCATACATGAAATATCGTGTGAACAGGGAATCCCGAGCTACCTGCAGCCGTATCGATCATCGTTTCATCCACCTGCGGATTGAGCATTTTGACACACATATCGATAACATAACGGGGTGTGAAGTATTGCCCTTTTTCACCCTTGCTGCTTTTGCTCATCAGGTACTCGAAAGCCTCGTCCACTACGTCGAGATTGGAATTGAACAATTTGACGCCTTCGAGCGAAGAGACGCAAATCGACAAATGCGGGGGAGTCAGAGCTATTTTTGCATCTTTAGCAAACACGCCAGTCCATTTGCTGCATGCCTTGCGGAAGAGGTCTTCGATTTTATTTTTCAATTGAATATCGCTTTGCCCGGAGTTGCGGAATACGAGATTGTAATCTTTCTCCGTAGCCCCAATTTGTTCGTCGTACAATTTAGCGAATATCAGTTTGAACACCTCCTCGAATACATCGACGCCGGCATTTGCCAGAACTTCATCCTCCATTTCGAGAATCAGGTCTTTAAGCGACTTGCCTGTTTTGGTCAGTTTGTCGTTTTTGACCAAATCGTCCATAGTAAAAGGAGTTTGCAGGATATCCTCCAATGTTTGGTGCACATTGGGAATATTAGGAATATCCTTGAAATAGTTCGGATTCTGGCGTTGATAATAGGCTATCGTCGTCCCGTTAGTCCATACGGCCATACTTGCACCCGTCGCATGGGTGTAAGATTTCAGCTGTTCTCGGCCATCTTTGGCTTTCGGTTTTTTCAGTTCAACGATGATGTAGGCGACGTTAGCATCGTCATTATCCCGTATCACGATATCTGCGCGCTTGGTTTCACGTCCGAAATAAATCGGATATTCAAAAGCCAACCGGCTTTTAGGATAACCGTAATCATTTATCAATTTAGCCGCATATAGTTGTCTGACAATTTCTTCCGGTGTCAGTTTTATTTCTTTATTACGCACAAGACATGATACAACCGGATAGGTTTTACCTTTTTTGTCGATCCGTTCAATAATCCGGTTCTCCAACTCGGCAATGACTTCTTGGCTGAACATATCCAAACTGTATTCAGAGCCTTTGAGGATTTCGTATAATTTCATATGTTTGGGCTTATTTACTGATGATTAAATCTTTCGGATCAACATGTAGGATATTTGCAATCTCGAACAGCACATCCAAACTCGGCTGACGTCTGTTGCAGACATAGGAATTGACGATACAAAAACTCTTTCCGAGTTTTTCCGCCAACCATGTCTGCTTGATGCCTTTTTCTTCAAGCACCTCTTTTATACGGTTCTTTGGTTTATCCATGTTTAATCCGTTTGATATTTGCCTGCAAAGATATAAAATATAATGCAATAAAAAGATAAAAACAGGATGATATTCTAATCGGTCTTAATCTCTTTGATGTCGAACTTAGTTGCCCAAAGGTTTTCTAACCATTCGTATAGGTTTCAGAAGTATGATTTAGCCTAAAAGTTGCATTGCAGCCAAAAGAGAAAATACGATGCAGTTCCGTGTTCTTTTTTGGCTGAGCGATTGTTAGGAAGAAAGTGCAAAAAGAGACGAAAATTCAGTTTAGTTTAGTACATTAGCCTATATATATGCTAAATCAAAGTAAACTAAATTTAGGTAGGCATATTGCTTTTCCATATGTTTATGATTTGGTAGAAGTACTTACCTTTGCATAGTGCAAAAAGTTTCAATGAGCATATAATCTTAGGATGTATATTTGCCTAATTTTCTCTTTTGGCTGCAAAATTCTCTATAGATCACCAAACGATATTCTTGATGAGAGAGGTCAGTAGTGGGGAAAGTTGCTTTGAGAAACACTTTGTGTGCAACCAAGTGCAAGGGATGAAATCAAGTGAAAAGTAAAAACCGAAGAATCTCCTAAAATACCGATCTTGTTTCTATTCTGTTTCTTTTGCAAGGTGTTGTAATTATTATCTTATTGATATACAATAACCTAAATATAAACAAAATAACATTTTCCAGGTTTCTCTTGTAAGAAAAAAGCCGATGCGCTTTTATGTCCCATGTATGCAGTCCTCACAGGCTGCAAAAGCAAATATAGGGATAAATCAGAGAACTGCAAATTTTTTTTCGTCCGGCTTTTTAGGTATTTACGCGTATTGATCCGCAGCGATGAAATTCCGAATTTTGCATCCGGAAAGAATCACTGCCAATGAAACCGATTATTATACTGTTGTTGTCGCTGCTCCCGTTCGGGGCATTCGCCGGGGAACCGGCTCCCGCGTCCGCAGCGGGCGAACCCACCGTCGCCGAGCTTTCGGCCCAGCTCGAAGCGCTCAAAGCCAGGACTTCGACCTGGGATAAGATTGCAGCCCGCCTGCCCCGGATCTCGGGCTACGTGCAGACCGGCTACGAGTGGTCGGAAACCTCCTCGACCTTCTTCATCAAGCGCGTGCGCCTGAACCTTGCGGGCGACATCGCCGAAAAACTCGACTACCGGGTGCAGATCGAGTTCTGCGGCCCGAAAATCGTCGACGCCTACATCCGCTACCGGCCTTTCGAACAGCTGAATTTCCAGCTGGGAGAGTACAAACTGCCCTTTTCGATCGAGAATACCGACTACGTGCCCCTCAAGTACGAGTTCATCGAATACCCGCTGTCGCTGCGCCGGCTGATGGGCTTCAACGACGTGTGCGGACTCTCGGCCACGGGCCGCGACATGGGCGCCATGCTCTACGGCGGGTTCTTCAATCGCAAAGGGTACAGTGTTCTGGGCTACAACTTCGGCGTGTTCAACGGCGAAGGGCTGAACGTCAAGGACAAGAACAAATCGAAGGACCTTGTGGCGCGGCTGACGCTGCGTCCCGTCCGGGGATTGCAGATCGCCGGTTCCTACTATTGGGGCGAGTATGGCTCCGACTACCTCAAGCGCGTCCGCTACGGTGCGGGCGCCTGCTACGACGAGGGACCGTTGGTCGTGCGCGCCGAGTGGATCTGCGGCACGACGGGGCTTCCTGCGGGCGGCGAACTCGACAGCGACGGCTGGTACGCCGTCGGCGGGTGGCGCGTGACGCCGTCGCTGATGTCCGTGGTGCGCTACGATACGTTCCTCGAAAACTCCTCGGAGAGCGCCTCGCGGCAGACCAACTACACGGCGGGCGTCACCTGGCAGCCCTTCAAGCATCTGCGCTGCCAGCTCAACTACACCTATGAACAATACGGCGGCACGAATCCCGACCGCAACGTCGTAAAGGCGATGCTCACGGGCATCTTCTGAAATTAAAATTTAAAAGTAATAAATAGGCGGCAAAAGCCGCCTATTTATTATAAGTTTATTCAATCAATTCGTAAAGACATCCATTATTTAGATTTAATTATTAAAAGCTATTACTAATTACCATTTTAATTTATATCTTTGCAAACAACCCTAAACTCTAATATTATGAAAAAGATTTTTCAATTTGCATGATTGTAATTATTACAACGGTTACAACTGTTTATTCATTAAAGAAAATCCATCCGATGTCCGAACTATTATGTGCAAACATTGAAGCACTATCTACCGGTGAAGACGATGGATACATCAGAAATGAACATGGGTGTATTATTTGGCCCGCAATAACTTGTTTCGGAATAGTCGTTACACCGGAGGGTAGTTTCGCGGCGGATTTTCCCGATAGCAGAAATTGAAAAACCGGAATCAGAGTGCCTATACTCTATAATAATACGTTTAGGCACTCTTTTTCATCCCCCAAATCATACACCGTATCTCGTGTGATGCCTTTCAAAAAATAGAAATCTTTGGAATGATATGATTCCGTGTCGTATCCCGCTCCATTCACAAACGGAACTATTTCCGGCTGTTCACACTCTGGACGGCCCTGCCGACAAAAACAAATCGGCCAAAACGAACCGGCTGTAATGACGTCGAATCCCATAGTCCCCGATCCAAACCGGTATACTCCTATGTTGAAAAAAAGTAGATATATCGCATTATTCTCCATATTCCTCTTAATTGGGTGCAGAGATAACCCAAATAAGCATCAAAACCATTTCAAAGAATACGATATTACGTGTCGATCCTACGAGACAGAGTTATACGGACGATTTCCATATTTGCTGACGGTCGACTCACTTTTGATCTCCATCGCGGCAGAGGGATCGGGAGGGCGAATCGGTCGAATTTATTCGATCGACGACAAACCGCAAGAGATCGGAGCGTTCGGACGCATCGGACGCGGGCCGCTCGAATTCGTTCATCCCGAACCTACAGCAGCAGCCGGTACCCGGTTTCTGATCCGGAACCTCAATTGCCGAGAAGTGGCTATGATGGAGATTGTGAAAATGCACGATTCCATTCGCGTCGAAGAGATCGACCGCATGAAATTCAAGCCGGTACGACATGACGGTATCGATTGGGAACCTGCTCATTTCGCATTGGTAGGCAACGATCGAATCGTCGCAGTCAGTTATGGAGGCAAAGGAGCGTTCTTTTCGCTTTACGATACAAAGATGACCCCGCAGGGTACGTTCGGAGATCCGCTCATCGACGAAGAGATTTCCGCCTCGGAACGGCGACGCTGCCTCAACGGTTCACTGGCCGTCGACGGGAACGATTTCTGTTATGTACCGAACGACATTCCCCGAATCGCATACTACCGGATGATCGACGGATCGCCGCAAGAGTTATGGCGCGACACATTCTACGAATCTTATTACACCGTAGAGGGAAAACAAGTTCGTTATAATCAAACCCGCACAGTCGGTATCACGCATCGCGTCGCTATGGGCGGAAATTACATCTATATTCTGTTCCTGGATGTTCCGATCGCAAAGGCAAATATCAGTCATACGGAGACTTTTGCCGCCGATATCGTCTTCGTCTACGACCGCAAAGGATATAAAGTCGCACGATTGAATCTCAACCAACGAATCTACTCCATGGCACTTTCAACCGATCAAAAACGACTTTACGGCGTCGTATACCCCGACAACAGGCTCGTCGCTTTCGATCTGCCCGAATTCGATTGAACTCAGTTCCCCGAAACGGAAATGGGCCGGTCTTCGAAGACCGGCCCGTTTTTCAATCCCTTCGCGACGCTCAGCGAAGCGTGAACTCCGAGAAGAGGAAATAGTGGTCGCTGGGGTACATCGCCCCCTTGCGGTCGCGCACGATCTCCGCATCGCACACCTCCACGTCGCCGCGATAGAAGATGAAATCGATGCGGTGCGACTTCTTGGGCTTGTACTCCTCGCCCTTGAAGGCATGGGCGGTGAAGCCCGTCTCGCCCGGCCCGTGGACGCTCTCGTACATCTCGCGCCAGCCGTCGACCGTGCGGATGTAGCCGATCGGCGCGCTGTCGATACCCGCGTTGAAATCGCCGCAGAGAATCTGCGGGAAATCGGGGGCGTACTGCGCGCACTCGTCCATCACCATCCGGATCTGCTCGCGGCGCGCCTCGTCGCTCTTGTGGTCGAGGTGCACGTCCAGCACGCGCAGCTCGCGGCCCGAACGTTTGTCGCGCAGCCGCACCCAGTTGCAGTGGCGCGCCCGCGTGGTGTTCCACGAACAGCTGCCGCCAATGAGCGGCGTTTCCGACAGCCAGTAGCATCCTGCCGAGACGAACTCATAGCGGTCGCGGCGGAAGAAGATCACGTTCTTGCCGATGAAATGATACCCTTCGGTATAAGGATCCATCTCCGGCCCTGCGAATCCGTAGGGCACGTAGCCGCGCAACTTCTCTTTCAGATAGGCGTAGGAGTCGTAGATCACCTCCTGCAAGCAGATGATGTCGGGACGCCGCGAAAGGATCGTCTCGACGCACAGATCGCGGCGGTTCTCCCAGACCCGTTCGGGGTAGGGAGCGTCGGCTTCGAGCCCCGTGATACGGATGTTGCACGTCATCACGCGGTGGATGCCGTCGTCGGATTCAGCCTTTTTGCCGGCTTCGGCGGTACCGGCGAGTGACAGCAGTACAACGGTAATTATCAGAATCCTGCGGAACATACGCTACTCTCTGAAATATACGCCCTCCGCTTTGAGCGACTCTTGCAGTTTTCGGACGTCGAGGTCGCGCAGTTCGACATTCTCCTTGACGGAGAGTGCCGCAGCCTTGCCCGCAGCCTCGCCGAGAGCCATTGCAGGAGCCATGACGCGGGCGGAAGCCAATGCGAGATGCGTCATCGACACGTTGCGTCCGGCGACGATGAGGCCGTCGATTTTCTGCGGTATCAGACAGCGGTACGGGATGTCGTAGCAGTCCGGACACCAGTAGAGCGAGCAGTCGCCGCCCACCGGATGGTGAAGGTCCACCGGATAACTTGCGACGGCGATGACGTCGTCGAACCTGGCGCAGTTGAAGATGTCGTCCTCGGTCAGAATGTATTCCCCGACGATGCGACGGGTTTCGCGGATGCCCATGAACGGAGCGACGCGGTCCACGTATGCGTTCTCGAAACCGGGGATGTATGCTTTCAGATAGCGTACGATCTCCTCGTTCTGCTCGGCGCAGATGATCTCGCCCTGCGTGTACTGTGCAGGGTCGGTTGCGTCGATGCCGTTGACGCGCGACATGTTCACCCACCACTCGTCGGGAGCCATGCCCGTCATGAAGATGGTACGCTCGACAGGGAGTTTGTAGCCTGCCTCGCGGGCCTTCTTGATTTGGTTGCGGAAGCCGACGAACGTACAGTTGTCGTCCGCGCGGAAGAACTCGTTGGGGATGAAGTCGATGTCGTATACGTCCGGATGGTCGGCCACGGCGTCGCGCAGTTTGCGCGAATCGACTCCGCGCATCGAAAACATGAGCGTCGGAGGCTGCGGGATGCCCTTTTCGTTGCCGTAGTTCATCGGTGCGCCTGCACGGTAGGCGATGTCGCCGTCGCCCGTACAGTCGATGACGCGCTTGGCGAGAATCGCTTCGCGCCCCTTTTTGGAGTCAATGATTACGCCTTTGACGGTGTTGCCCTCCATGATGACGTCGGTTGCGAAGGCGTACATCAGCAGGTCGATGCCGCACTCCTTGATAATCTGGAATGCCAGATGTTTCGTTCCCTCGGGGTCGATCATCGTAAGGCTGACGTGGAGCGGACATGCACGGTGGTGCGTAGCCAGCCCCTTCTCTTGCAGACGCTCGACGAACTGCAACGGCAGACCCTTGATGACGACGTTGCCTTTGCGCCCGAGGAATCCGAGCAGCGGCAGACCGATGGTCATGTTGCCGCCCAAGAAACCGCGGCTCTCGACGAGCATTACTTTGGTGCCTTTCTCCAAAGCAGCCGCCTGGGCTGCCATAAGTCCCGCAGGGCCTGCGCCCACGACCAGGACATCCACCTCCGCACGCACCGGAATCCGCCGGGCCGGTTCTTCAATCTGTTTCATTTTCGGTATCGGTTGATGTTTTATCTTGAATTTATTCTTCATTTTTCTCGCCATGGCATAGCTCGCGCAAGCGCGGCTCTGCTCATTCGGCTCAGCGAAAATGTCGGATGAATTAATCGGGTAATTCTATCCCAAATAGGCGCCCGTCGCACGCAATTCGGCGCGCAGCGCCTCCACGTCGAGGTCGGCGGGCTGCACACCTGCCTTCAAGGCCAGCCGTGCGGCGCGTCCGGCCGCTTCGCCCAACGCCATGCAGGTCGACATGACGCGCGTCGAAGCCATCGCTTCGTGGTTCATCGACGAGCAGCGGCCCGCGACGAGCAGATTGCCTACATGGGCCGGAATCAGCGTGCGGTAGGGGATGTCGTAGCAGTCGTCACACCAGTAGAGCGTGCAATCGCCGCCCTTGGCGTGGTGGATGTCTACCGGATAACCCGCCACGGCGATGGCATCGTCGAAACGACGGTCTTCGAGAATATCTTCTGCCGTGAGGACGTATTTGCCTACGATCACGCGGCTTTCTCGGATACCCATGAAGGGTGCGATTTTTTCCAGATGCGCTTCGGCGAAGCCCGGCACGAATTCGCGCAGGTAACGTTCCACCTCGTAGACCTGCTTACGGCCCTCGATCTCGCCGTGCGTGTAGCTTTCGGGACGGGTCGAGTCGACGCCGTTCACGCGCGTCATGTTGACCCAGATCTCGTCGTCGGCAAGTCCCGTGATGAGGATCGTGCGTGCTACGGGGATGTGGATACCCTTGGCGCGCGCCTGCTCGATTTGGTTGCGCAAGCCGACGGTGATGAACTTGCCCGTGCGGAACTGCTCGGCCGGCATGGTGTCCATGTCGTAGACGTCGGGATGCTGGACGATCGCGTCGCGCAGCCGCTGCACGTCGACGCCCTTCATGCAGAACATCAGCGTCGGGGGCTGCATGCCGCCTTCGGCGTCGCCCTTGCAGCACTCGACGCCCGCACGGAAGGCCACGTCGCCGTCGCCCGTGCAGTCGATGACCGTTTTGGCCAGGATCGCTTCGCGGCCCGCCTTGCTCTCGATGATGACGCCCTTCACCGCATCCCCCTCGCGGATCGCATCGGCGAAAAAGGTGTAAAGCAATACCTCGACGCCCTTCTCCTCCATGATTTCGAGTGCCGTGCGCTTGGCCTCTTCGGGGTCGATGATCGTCAGACTCATGTGCAGGGCGCAGGGACGGTGTTCGCTCGCCGCGCCGCGTGCACGCAGCCGGTCGATGAACCGCTGCGCCGACCCCTCGATGATCTGGTTGCCCTTGCGGCCCAGAAAACCGAGAATCGGCAGACCGATCGTAAGGTTGCCGCCCAGAAAACCGCGGCTCTCGACAAGCATTACGCGCAGGCCGTCGCCCGCAGCCGCCTCGGCGGCCATGATGCCGGCGGGGCCGCCGCCCACGACCAGAACGTCCGCCTCGGCGCGGACGGGAATGTCGCGCGCGGGTTCTTTTATCGTCTTCATAGCAATTCGACAGTTTATTCGTTTATTTCGTCTCCGGCGACTCGGGACGCACCATCTTCCACAACACGACGGCCGCGATGATGTGGAGCGTACCCATGATCGCGAAGAGCGTATACCACGCTTCGGACGGGATCGACCCGACGAACTGGTTGAACACCACGCTGCCCAGTGCGCCCGCACCGCAGCAGATGCCCATCACGCTGGCCACGTTCTTGATCGGGAAGGTCTCGGCCAGCACGACCGGCAGCGTATAGAGCCAGCTGAGGCACATCACCGCCACGAGGCTGAAAATCGCCACGACCAGCCCCACACGCCATGCGAACGAGAGCGTCTCGCTGGCGCCGACATAAGGCACCGCCGCACAGAGCGGTGCGACAACGACCACCGCCATCAGCATGACCTTGCGCGCCGACAGTGCGCTGCGACCCCGCTTTATCATCGAATCCGACCAGACCGAGGTGAGGATTCCGCCCAGCGCACCGACGAGGAACGGGATGCCGCCGATCCACTGGATCATGTTGAGCGTCTGTTCGTGCGTGAGGTTCTGCGCCTCGCCCATGCCGCGCAGGTAGCCCGGCAGCCAGAAACAGCAGAAATACCACACGGGGTCGCTTATCAGACGGATCAGGAAGGCGCCCCACAGCGTGCGCGTACGGAAAAGCCCGCCCAGCGTGAAGGACTTCTGCTCCTCGCCGGAGGAGGTCATCCGGTCTACGTTGACCGTACGGTCGAGAATCTCCTGCGACGGCGTGCGGTAGACGACCATCCACAGCCCCGCGATGACGAGACCCGCCACACCGGCCACGAGGAACACCTCCTGCCAGTTCGAAAACCAGCGCATGAGCCATGCGATCACCAGCGGTGCGATCACCGCGCCCAGCGATCCGCCGACCGTACAAAGGCTGTTGGCCGTCGCACGCTGCCGCTTCTCGAACCAGAGCGTCACGGCCACCAGCTGTCCGGCGAAGATCGTCGGCTCGGCCAGTCCCAGGATGCCGCGGCACACGGCAAACTGCCAGACCGTCTGCGCCAGGCCGCCGCCGATGCAGGCCAGCGACCAGACGGCGATGCCCGCGAGCATCACCCGCTTGGGGCCGAACCGGTCGACCAGAATCCCCGATACGGGGTACATCAGCGCGTAACAGATCAGGAAGACGTTGACGATCCATGCGTACTGCATGTCGCCGATGCCGAAATGTTCCAGAATTTCGGGTTTGAGGATCGAGAGCAGCTGCCGGTCGAGGTAGTTGCAGATGATGGCGATGAACATGGTCGCCACGATCACCCATTTGCGTTTGTTCGGGTCTTTGAGTAGATTCATTGGTTGATTGAAGTTCTATCGGTTGTTTTTCAGTCGTTCGGTGAAGGCGCCCACGGCGCGGTAACGGGCATAACGTTCGTTCAGCACAGCCTGCCGCGACACGTCGGGCACGTAGCTGCGCGACGCGGGGGCGCAGAGCGCCTGCTGCGCTTCGGTGACCGAAGGGTAGAGTCCCGCGATGGTAGCCGCGTGGACCACCGCCCCCATCGCTCCGGCCTGTTTGCAGTCCGAGACGTCGATCCGCATACCGGTCGTGTCGGCCAGCAGCTGCATCACGAAGGGCGACTTCTGGGCGATGCCGCCCACGCCGATCAGCCGGTCGATGCGCACGCCGTTGTCGCGCATGTGGTCGAGGATATGTTTCGTGGCGAAGGCCGTCGCCTCGGCGAATGCGTAGTAGATCTCGGGAGCCGAGGTCGAGAGGTTCAGCCCCGTGAGCGTTCCCGTGAGCGAACTGTCGGCGAAGGGCGAACGACGGCCGTTGAGCCAGTCGGTAGCCAGCGGCGCGTCGGCGCGCAACGGCAGTGCGGCAGCACCCTGCGTGAGCGCATCCATGATCCCCGCCTCCGTTTCGGCGATCAGCCGGTCGCGCGTCGGCGCGTCGACCAGCTCCGTACGGGCGAGAATCTCCCGCAGCGGCCAGCAGAGCAGCCGCTTGAACCAGGCGTAGACGTCGCCGAAAGCCGACAGACCCGACTCGAATCCGATCATGCGCGGCAGAATCGATCCGTCGACCTGTCCGAAAATCCCCTCGACGATCTTATCGCCCATCGCTTCGGGCGGCATGACGGCCATGTAACAGGCCGAGGTGCCGAGGTTGAGCACCACCGTCCCGTAGCGGATGCCGGCGCCGACTGCTCCCGAATGCGAATCGATGCACCCCACGCCGACGGGAATACCCGCCGGAAGCCCCAGTTCGGAGGCCCACTCCCCGGTCAGGGTGCCGGCCGCGACGTCGCAGCCGTAGTTGACGTTCGGCAGATGATGCAGCACGGGCAGCAGCACGGGATCGAGCTCGGCGAAGAACTTTTCGGGCGGATAGCCGCCCCACTCCTCGGCCCACATCAGTTTCGAACCGCAGACGCAGTGGCCCATCTTGACGCTCGCGGCGTCGGGGCACCCCGTCAGCACGGCGGGAATCCAGTCGCACAGCTCGACGACCGACCAGGCGTCGCGCCGCAGCGCTTCGTCCCGGCGCAGCAGGTGCAGCACCTTCGACCAGAAACATTCGGCCGAGTAGTAGTTGCCCGAATGGCAGGCGTAGTTGATCTCGGAGCGGGCACAGAGGGCGTTGATCTCCTCGCATTCGGCCTGCCCCGTATGGTCCTTCCACAGCACGAACATCGCGTCGGGGTTTTCGGCGTACTCCTCGTGCAGCGAGAGGGGAACTCCCGCCCTGTCGGTCAGGCAGGGGGTGCTGGCCGTCGTATCGACCGACAGCGCCCGGACGTAGGGCGCCAGATCGGCATGGCGGCCGGTCACGGCGCGCACCGCCTGACGCAGCGCTTCGAGATAATCCTTGGGATGTTGGCGGAAACGGGCCACGCGGGGATCGCTGTAAATCCCCTTGTTCCAGCGGGGATAGAGCGCCACTTCGGAGTCGATCTCCCGCCCCGTGAGGGCATCGACCAGCAGGGCGCGCACGGAATCCGTTCCGTAGTCCAAACCTATTACATAGGCGTGTTCCATGGGTAGCAGTTTTAATCGGGGCGCAGCGCTCCGGACGACCGGACGCCGCGCGATGGTTTTCAGGTAAACAAATGTACAAAAAATTTTGATCCCGAAAGCGCAATATTCGTTTTTTTGCGTTTCGCATCACTTTTTGCGAAAAAATGTACCGGAAAACGTTTGCAGAGAAACCGCAGTATCCGCGTTTGCGCGACCGCCCTCCCGACGCGGAAAACGGCCCGTGCAGCCCGCAACCGCCGAAAACCGGGCGGAGAGCCTCGGCTTTTCCGAAAAAGGTTTCCACCTTTGGCTGGCGCCTTAGATACTCCCGTTCGGCAGAACCAAGCTGACGCTTGCTTCTGCCCTTGACTTTTCGTATCTTTGGCTGACGCCTTAGATACTCCCGTTCGGCAGAATCAAGCTGACGCTTGCTTCTGCCCTCACTTATTCGTATCTTTGTATGCCGCACGCAACCGTGCGGCACCCGAACCATGAACAATCCCAAAGGAATCGCCTACGCCGCCCTCTCCTCGTCGACCTTCGGGCTGGCACCGCTGTTCACCGTCACGCTGCTCCGCGACGGTTTTTCACCGTTCGAGGTGTTGACCTACCGCTGGGGCGTCGCCTCGGCGGCGCTGCTGCTCTTCGGGCTGGCGACGGGCCGGCGGCTGCGCATCGCCCGCAGGGATTTCGGCGTCGTCTTCCTGCTGAGCCTCTTCCGGGCCGGCTGTTCGCTGAGCCTCGTCTTCGCCTATGCCAACATCGCCACAGGCGTCGCTTCGACCATTCATTTCCTCTATCCGCTGGCCGTCGCGCTGGCCATGACGCTCCTTTTCCGCGAACGCTGTTCGCGGCGGCTGTTCACGGCCATCGCCGTTTCGCTCGCCGGCGCCGCACTGCTCTCGTCGGGCGACATCCGTTCGAACGGCGGCGACGCGACGTTCGGCATCGCCGCGGCCTTCTTTTCGGTGATCTCCTACGCGGGCTATATCATCGGCGTGCGCAAGAGCCGCGCCGCACAGGTCGAATCGACGACCCTCACGCTGCTGGTCATGGCCATCGGCGCCGCGCTGTTCGCAGCGGCGGGCAGCCTGACATCGGGATTGCATTGGGTCGACGACTCCCGCACCTGGGGCAACATTCTCGGACTGGCGATCCCTGCCACGGCCGTCTCCAACATCGCACTCGTGAAGGCCATCAAGGCCATCGGGCCGACGCTCACCTCGATTCTCGGCGCAATGGAGCCGCTCACGGCCGTACTGATCGGCGTGCTTCACTTCGGCGAGCCCTTCACCGCGGCAGGGATCGCGGGCGTCGTACTGAGCGTAGCCGCAGTCACGATCGTCGTGACGCAGGGCGGCAAGCCGGCCGGCAACGCCTGAACGGCCGTACGGCGGAAAATCCAAACCCATATTCCGAGAAGGCGTGTACGAAACCTCCGGCTACCTGCACGCCACGAACAAGCCGCCCCTGGCGCAATGTGTTGCG
>ERZ779861.1653-NODE-1653-length-24234-cov-8.243889_pt1 | contig 24234 bp, 13 predicted proteins | sample MGYA00511558_ERZ779861 | MGnify/ENA primary metagenome ERZ779861 (study PRJEB29588, sample SAMEA2163432) | human gut metagenome | biome: human gut; feature: human-associated habitat; material: faeces | place: Denmark | collected 2008/2010 ...
ACAACGTCTATCAGTTCCTGCTCTACTTCGACAAGCTGTACGACCAGTTCACCGATCTGGAGAAAAAGACCTTCATGAACAGCTTCATCGAGCGCGTGGAGATTTACCCGGAGCGTCGGAGCGACGGACGCATCATAAAGCGCATCGAGTTCCGTTTTCCCGTGTATTTCAAGGGCTCGGAGATCAGCGGACTTTGTTGGGACGAAACGGATATGTCGGAGACGGTATGTGCATTGTCCAAACTTCAAGAGGGGAAAACATATCGAGATTGAAGCATTTGGGAATGATTTGACTTCAACATAAGGAAAACCCGGAGCAGCACTGGAAAGGTACTGCTTCGGGTTTTTAGTGTTTAGTCTTATATGCTTCGCCCCATGCTCGCATGGAATCCAGAATGGGTTTCAGGCTTTTGCCAAGTTCGGTCAGCGCATATTCCACCCTCGGCGGCACTTCGGGATAAACCGTGCGGGTGATGATACCATCGGCTTCCATCGAGCGCAGGCTGTCTGTCAGCACCTTCTGGCTGATTCCCTCCAAGTCCTTTTTCAGTTCATTGAACCGCCACGGACGGGCCAGCAGATTTCGTATGATAAGCAACTTCCACTTGCTTCCAATCAGCGCCACGGTAGTTGCTACCGGGCAAGCGGGCATTTCTTCTTTTGTCAGCATCGCAGCCCCTCCAATAGTTCAAATTAGAATGTTACCCTAAATTATAATCCAGCGCCCTCTAATTTTCAAGCAGTTACTTTCAGGTGAGCTGTGTTGCTTCTTGTGCCCCAGTAATCAATTTGTGCGTACTTGTGGCTGGGCATTGGTCTGTACCTGGAAAAGCAGAAGGACGGCAGCTGCATCAGGAATATGGTGTTTGCATTCCCTGTTCCAGTGAGCGGTCAGAAAGTGAAAGAACTTTCCTTGGAAAATGAAGCAACAGTCGAAATGGTATGCCTCTTAGTTCTGAGAAATCCAACGGCACATATCAACATGGATGTGGATGTGGACGAAATGGTGCAAAAAAGGCTCTTCACGGAATCTTGTTGTTTGCCCCCAAGATTCCGCGAAGAACCAAGTGATGTGAGAATTACTCCGTAATGTAGGTGTACCGCATGCTGTAGTTCTTTGCGTACTGCTCAGCGGCGGAGTCCGGCAGGACTTCCAGGACAAGGTTCGGACAGTTATGGAAAGGGCTGTTAACGAAAGGCGAGTAGCCAAAACTCGTTAGCTTGCGAAGATTGCCCAGCAATGCAAGCGACTCGCATCCGGAGAAGGCAAATTGATCGACCCTTTCCAAACTGCCCAGATTCGGAATTGAGGTCAACTTTTTGCATTGGTTGAACCCGTATGATCCGATAATGGTTACGTTGCTCAAATCGCCGATGCTTACCAAAGAGGTGCAGCCATCAAACGTCTCAGAGGGAATCTCTTTCAGGCTGCTTAAATCACCGACGGTTTCCAGCGCAGTGCATCCCATGAAACACTGCATCCCAATTGATTCCAATTTAGGCATATTGCCGATTGATTTCAGCGCGATGCAGCCCCTAAAGACAGAACTTTCAATGCTTGTAACATTGCTTAAATCACCAATGCTGACAAGCGCTTTGCAGCCAAAGAATGCACTACTCCCAATGGCGGTTAGTTTGTCAGAACAGTCAACGCTGATTAACGATACACAGTGTGAGAAAACATCGTATTCCAAGCGCGTCAAGCTGTACAAATCATCAACATGCTCCAGTGCACTGCAGCCGCTAAAAGCACCTTGCCCGATAGTTTCCAAGTTGTGCAGGGAACCGATACTCTTCAGTGCAGTACAGCCCATAAATGCATACTGACCGATGCTGGTAATCTTGTCAAGTTCATCAACGTGTTCCAAGGCGCTGCAATTCACAAAACCGTTAGAATCAATGGATTCGACATTACTCATGTTGCCGACACGCACAAGCGAAGAGCAGCCTTCAAATGCGTAAGAATCAATCGAAGTTACGCTGCTCATGTTGCCTACGCTCTCTAATGCGGTGCAGAAGCCAAAGGTGGAATATCCGATGGATGTGACTTTGCTTAAATCGCCAATGGTTTTCAGCGCTTTGCAGCTATTGAAGGCACAAGTGCCGAGTGTTGTGACATTGGTCAGATTCCCGACGCTGGTTAAAGCGGTGCAGTCAGCGAATGCACTGCTGCCGATGCTATTCAGCCGGGGCAGTTCAGGAAGGCTGGTCAATGCTTTGCAATTAGAAAACGCATATTCGCCGATGGTGCGGACGTTGGACATGTCCCCGATACTCGCCAGTTTGCTGCAGCCATAGAATGCATCTTTCCCAATGCTGGTAGCGCTGCTTAAATCGCCGACTGAAAGAAGATCCTTCAAACAGTAGAACAGCTTGTCAGGAACAGCCTTCAAGCTGCTTAAATCGCCAACTGTGGTTAGCGCAGTGCAGCCATCAAAAACTTTCTCGCTGATGCTTGTCACACTGCTTAAATCACCAACGGTTTTCAGCGATTTGCAATTGCGGAATGTCTCTCGATTCAAGACGGTCAGCTTTTCCAAGCCGCTAATGCTGGTCAGTGATTCACAGCCGTAGAAGGCACCATACGCGATGCGTGTAACATTGCCGAGTTCCCCGATGCTTTGCAGGGAAGTACACTGCTTGAACGCATTTGCGCCGATGAAAGTAACGCTGCTGAGACTGCCGACGGTTTTCAGCGAAGTGCACTGATAGAAGGCATTTTCGCCGATGGAAGTAACGCTGCTGAGATCTCCGATGCTTTCCAGTGACGCACAGGCATAGTCTTTTGACATGCCTTCGTCCGGAATCCAACGGCTGGAAACCCCAAAGGCAGAGTCGCCGATGCTTTCCAAATGGGGCATATCACCAACCCGAACCAAGGAGGTGCAGCCTACAAAAGCACTATCGCCAATACTTGTTACATTGCTCAAATGCTCCATGGATGTGAGCAATTCGCAATCTCTGAAAGCGTAAGCACCAATAGTGGTTACATTATCGGTGATATCAAGTGTTTCCAACGCATAGCATCTGGAGAATGCGTATACGCCAATGCTCGTCACATTCTCCAAACCTTCTACGCTTTGCAGATTGAAACAGCTGGCAAATGCGCTATCCGGAATGGCAGAAATGTTCGTTAGACCGCTAATGGTGGTCATGGCGCAGGACTCGAAAGCACCGCTGCCGATGCTTGTTACGTTGCTTAAGCCCTCGATGCTTGCAAGAGAATTGCAACTGAAAAATGCTTCCGCCCCAATGTGGACGTCATTTCCTCCGATTTCAAGCGTATTCAACTGACAATCGTAGAAAGCCCATCTTCCAATCTTTTTAATATTGTCTAAGCTGCTGATTTCTTTGAGTGAAGTGCAATACCCAAAAGCCCAATCCCCAATTGTTGTGACATGCTGCAAACTTCCGATTTCTGCTAAAGACGCGCAGCTGAAAAAGGCTGAATCACCGATTTGTTCGACATTAGAAATGTCGCCAATACGCTTCAGTGAATCGCAATATTGTTCTGTTCCATCGTCCCAACTGATACTGTATGAAAAAGCAGACGCGCCGATACTTTTCAGATGGGGCATATCACCGAGCTGCGTCAGTGATTTGCAGCCTGCAAAAGCAGATTCGCCAATGCTCGTCAAAGAAGTCAAATCCCCAACATCTTGCAGTGAAATGCAGTTATAGAACGTGAAGTCGCTGAGATTTGTCACATTCTCCAGCCCCTGCAACTTTACCAGCGCCGTGCATCCATCGAATGCGTGCGCGCCAATCTCTGTCACGCTGCTGGGAATCGTGATCTCTTTCAGGCTCGTGCAGCCCGAGAAGGCGTAATCCCCGATGGCAGTTACAGAATCAGGAATTTTCACGCTGACAAGGCTCGTGCTGTTTGCAAACGCATATTCATCAATGCGTTTTACGTTTGCGGAAATTTCGTAAGTCGCGACATTTCCGCCGCTTGGAGCGTCCGCGCTGTCCGCCAGTGCGGGTAGGACCAGACAGCTTCCGATCAGCAGACTGGTCAGCGTAATCGTCAAAAGTTTCTTGGATTTCATGCGTATCAACCCCTTTCTCAATTTCCAGCATACAGCAATTTCAAGAAAAAGTCAATAGAAGAATCAAGAAAATTAAGGGAAAATACAGAAACTAAATCGAATGCTATGTCATGCACCGTCAAATCAATAAGGTGCTAATGCTATATTCAGAAGAAATTGTCAAGAAACGATTACCAATCATGTTGACAAGCTGGGAAAACCTGCGTATAATAAATATGGAAAACTGGCAGCTTGCAACAGGGAAAAAGCGGATGGAGGAGAATTGCACATGAAACGTTGGAAGGTCACATTCGGACTGTTCTTGCTTCTTTTTGCGCTGGCAACGACAGTTGCTTGCGCGGAGACAAAGGAAGCGAAAATGGATTGGAACGATCGGACTGTCATTTTTGCCCAGCCGGGGGGAAACAATCCACTTTACTTATGATGTCCCAGAAGATTTCGTTGTGACAAAAGAGGAATGGCTGTGGTATTTCGCTTATACGGATGGTCACGGCTCTTTTGGCAGTGGTTCTAATGATGATGAATATGGTGCAACTCACTTTGAAAGCTACACTTATGAGCCAACAGGAATCCACGTCGAATGGGATGGAAAAGGAAGTATTTCACTTTCTGCAAATGAAATGGTGCGTATTCAACTGCGTTTAAATGGATATGAATATCTATATGCATATGTGCTTGTTGCTGACCCGGCAGAGTACTATACCTATGAGATTCAGAATGGAGAAGCGACGATTACAGGATATAATAAAGACCTTCTGCGCCGCAAAGTGCTGATTCCAGAAGAAATTGAAGGGTGTCCGGTTACGACGATCGGCGACCGCGCGTTTTATGACATGCCGTCGGGTATCGGCGAGAAATTCTACATTCCAGACAATGTAACCACCTTTGGCAAGGAAGCCTTTGCAGTCAGCGCCTATCTTGATGCGGTTCGGATGCCGCAGAAGCTGACGAAAATGGGCGAGGGCGTATTTGCGGCATGTTTGCAACTGCACTTCTTGGAAATTCCTGATTCGTTGACGGAAATTCCAGACGACGCCTTTGCAAACTGCTGGGGCTATGGATCTGCAAGAGATTACAGTGTTGAGCAGTGCATCGGCAAAAACGTGACCAAAATCGGTAAAGGCGCGTTCGGTGGATGCTGGAATATGGGGAGAGCTTGGGGCGATGGTCGTCTGCCTGAAAAGCTCGAATCCATTGGGGAAGGCGCATTCCAGTATTGCTACACGATAAAGAAGCTGCAAATCCCGGCTGGTGTGACGGTCATTCCTGACCGCACATTTCAGGGCTGCGAAAGACTGGAATCCATTCAGATTGATGGCGATATTACGATGATTGGTGCGGAAGCATTTGACGGCTGTGTTGCGCTGACTTCGATGCCGCTGTCGAAGTCGCTGAACCTGATTGGCGCGGATGCATTCCGTGACTGCACGGCGCTGACGGAGTTCCAGCTGGCGGAGGGAAACACGCATTTTCAGGTGCAGCAGGGCGCGCTGATGACGGCAGATGCCACGCGGCTGCTGACTTATGCTGCCAGCGCACCGCAGCAAAGCTTTGTCATGCCGGAAACGCTGACACAGATTGATGATGGCGCGCTCAAAAACCTGCGCTATCTGGAAACGCTGACTTTCTCGCCGATTTTCAGCGATTATCAGGCGGGCATGTTTGAAAATGCAACGGGCTTGAAGACGGTGAATTTCGGCGAAGGTACGCTGACGGCGATTCCTGACCGATTCTTCAAGGGCTGCACGTCGCTTGTTTCGCCCAATGCGTTCACGGGCGTGACGTCTGTTGGCGAATCGGCATTTGAAGGCTGCACGGCGGTGCAATCGCTGTCGTTTGATGATTCGCTGTCGAACATCGGCACAAAGGCGTTCCAGAACTGCATGGCACTGGAAAGTGTGCATATTCCGGACAGCGTAACAAGCCTGAGTGCAGCGGCGTTCCGGAATGACGTTTCCTTGACGGCGTTCCAGATGCCGGAATACCTCAATACCGTCTCTGCGTCGGCGTTCAGCGGCTGCACGTCGCTGAAAACGGTGACATGGAGCAAGTATCTGCAAACCATAGAAGCAAATGCGTTTGAAAATACGGCCCTGACGGAAATCATCTTCCCGGAGAGCCTGACCAGAATCGGTGCGTATGCGTTTGCGGGCATTGGCACGCTGGAAAGCATCGTCCTGCCGGAAAATTTGAATACGATTGGTTCGTCTGCTTTTTCTGCCACTGGGATTCAGACGCTGAAGCTGCCCAAGAACGTCACGACGATGGGCAACGGCGCATGGATGAACTGTGCCGCCCTGCGGGAAGTTCAGTGGGACGCCGCGTTGACGAAAATCCCGGCGAGCACGTTTGAGCACTGCACTGCGCTGACCCAAATCGAACTGACGGACGGCATTGTGGAAATTGGCGCAAGGGCATTCAGCGGCAATGAAAGCCTAACCAATGTGACTTTGCCGCGCACGGTGCGGCGCATTGAAAGTGCCGCTTTTGAGGGATGCAGTGCGCTGACGGACATTCTGCTTTGGCCGGACGTGGAGGAAATCGCGGCGGATGCTTTTGCGAACTGCGAGAATCTGACCATCCGCGGCTGGAAGGGGTCTGCCGCTGAAAAAGCAGCCACGTCACAGGGCGTGAATTTTGCCGCGGCGGATCAGGAGATTTCCTACACGCTCAATGCCGCGCAGGATGGCTATCTTGTCAGCGGCTGCGATGAAAACGCGGTACTGCTGGTGCTTCCGGCTGTGCATAACGGGTTGCCCGTGGTCGGTACTGCGGAAAACGCCTTTGCAAACTGCAAGTACCTGCAAGAAGTGCGCGTGGAAGCGGAAAGTGTGTATTTGCAGGTTTGTGACGGCATCCTGATGGACGCGGCGGGCAAAACGCTGCTGCTCTATCCGGCACGGCGCGCAGGAGCGGATTTGGTGATTGACGAAAACGTGACCGCCATTGCGGACTATGCGTTTGCCTACTGCCAGAATCTGCGCAGCATCACCATCGGCACGCAGGTGGAGACGATTGGCGACCATGCGTTTGACGCGGTGAACGATGCCCTGTGCCTTGTTGTGCAGGATGGCAGCCCGGTGCAGCTGTGGGCGAGCGCACACGGGGTGCGCTATGCCAGTGAAAGCACATCGTTTACCTATCGCCTTGAAGGGGACAAAGCGTATATCACGGGCTATACGGGCACGCTGCCGGAGACGGTTGTTCCGGCAGTGATTGACGGATACCCTGTCTATGCGATTGAAAACCTCCGCAGCCCGATTCTGACGCACGTTGTTGTCAGCGAAGGAATTGTGGAAATTGGGGAATCGGCGTTTCAAAGCAACTATACTGGTAATCTGTTGAGTGTGAGTTTGCCGCAGAGCGTAAAGAAAATTTCAGATTTTGCTTTCGCTGGACAGCAGTATTTACAGGAAATCACATTTGGTGGTGTGGAGAAAATTGGTCGAGGCGCTTTTAGCAGCTGCACAAAACTGACACAAATTACATTGCCGGATACGCTGACAACAATTGAATGGAAAGCATTTGAATACTCTGGTCTAACGTCACTGACGATACCGGTCAATGTAACCAGCCTTGGAGACTCGTTTATCTCAGGCTGTTCAGCGCTGACATCACTGTCTATAGCCGAAGGAAATCCAACCTATGAGATGGTGGACGGATTGCTTTACGACATTCCTGCAAAGACGCTGCGCTATGCTCTGCCGGATGTGTCGGGGGATGTAGTGATTCGTGACGGCACGGTGCGCATTGGCGACGATGTGTTTAAGGAACATGCGATAACATCTGTTCAACTGCCGGATTCTTTGCAGAAAATTGGGAATTGCGCATTCCAGTTCTGCAAGGAACTGAAGGAAATTACCTTCCCGGAAGGGCTGATAACGATAGATGGTTTGGCGTTTGCCTACTGTACACAACTGGAAAATGTTGTGCTGCCGAAAGGATTAAAGAGCTTGGGCGACAGCGCATTCTACGCCTGCGCCGGTTTAACAGAAATAACGGTACCTGAAGGTATCACGTGGATGTCGGGAACATTTGCAAACTGCTACTCGCTGCATACCTTGAATTTGCCGAATAGTCTAACTTATATGAGCGGTGTTGTGGAAGAATGTCGTTCACTGGAAACGCTGCACTTGCCTGCTAAACTGGCGGGCATCAGCGGCGAGTGGCCCAGCAAGCTGAAAACGATAACGACAGCGTTTGGTTCTGTGCGCTATGTATCCGAAGACGGTATCTTATATGATACGCAGGACAACAGCATCTTGTTTGTGAATGCGTCGATTACGGGAAATGTAACCGTTCGTGATGGCATCACGACAATTGGCGCAGGGGCGTTCAAGGGCAGAAAAGGCTTAACGAGCGTCACGCTGCCGGAAAGCTGCACTGTCATTGATTCTTATGCTTTTGAAAACTGCACAGCACTAACGGATATCAACTTCCCGGAAAAATTAGAGTTGATTGGACGAAATGCATTCTACAATTCCGGCATTACATCGCTGAAACTTTCGCAGCCGGGTCTTCACGTTGGGAGTTTTGCATTTACTGATTGCCATCAGCTGAAGTCTGTGGAAATCACATCGACGGACTTTGACTTGATGGAGTGGGCATTTGCAAGATGCGAAAATTTGGAGACAGTAATTCTGCCGCCGCAGGTTTTCCGCATGGAAGGCGGATGCTTCACGGAATGCACGTCCCTGACTACGGTCGTTTTGCCGAAGAACATCACGTTCGTGCATGGCTTTAAGGACTGTACGTCCCTGAGAACTATTGAAATTCCGGACAGTGTGACGAGCATCGGCTATGAAGCATTTGCAAACTGCAAGTCGCTGGAAAGCATTCATCTGCCGGATGGGGTAACGAACATAGGAGACCTTGCGTTTGCACGCTGCTTTGCCTTGAAGGATGTTAACTTCCCGGCTGCGTTGACCACGATCGGAAAAGAAGCATTCCGAAGTGTTCCGATTGCTGAAGTTGTTATCCCGGCGAATGTGACCGAAATCGCGGACATGGCATTCTATTATAATGAAGAACTCCGTTCGCTGACGCTCCCCAATGGCTTGAAGAAGATTGGGGAGAGTGCCTTCTGGAACGCGAGCAAGCTCCAAACTGTGGAATTGCCTGAAAGCCTAACGGAAATTGGAGAAACAGCATTCCGTCAAAGCGGTTTGACCTCGATTACCATTCCCGGAGATGTAAAGCGTATTGGTACCGGGGCATTCGCTGCTTGCGAAAATCTGGAAAAGGTATCAGTTGCACCCGGTGTCGAAACGATTGGCAGTGAAGCGTTCACTGGCTGCACAAAGCTGACGGAAGCAACGCTTACCAGTTCTGTTACGACTATCGAAGGCGGCGCGTTCTGCGGCTGCAAGGCGCTTCAAACCATTAGCGGCGGTGCGCTCATTCAGTTCATTGGCGAAAACGCCTTCATGAACTGCGAAAACCTTGAGGAACTCAATATTTCGCCGAATTTGACAGAAATTCAAGGCCATGCGTTTGATGGCTGCAAGACGCTGAAGCGCGTTTCGCCGTCGGCGGAGCAGAAGGGCGTTTCGCTGCCGCATGTGAAGTACATCGGCGAGCGGGCATTCAACGTCTGCAAAGCAATTCCGTCCTTCTCTCTGGGCGATTCGCTGGAAACGGTCGGGGATTATGCGTTTGCTTCCACGTCCGTTACGTCCATGTATTTCCCGGATACCGTGAAGCAAATCGGCATCAATCCGATGTGGATGAATTATGCCATTCTGTCCGTGCATTTGTCGAAATCACTGACGGAAATCCCGCAGGGGATGTTTGCGCAGGCCACGCGGATACAGACGCTTACCATCCCGCAGGGTGTGCGCAGCATTGGCACACAGGCATTCCACGGCAATGTTGCTTTGGCAGCGCTGAAACTGCCGGATGGCTTGGAGCGCATCGGCGCAAATGCATTTGGAAACGCGATGCTGCTGCTGGAAATTCCGGCATCGGTTACGGAAATTGCGGATGATGCGTTCAGCGAAGCGGTTGTGGAATTCTACACGCCGTCGGGCAGCGCGGCGCATCAATACGCGCTGGCGCATCAGATTCCTGTGCATTTGGATGAGTCGATTCCGGCAGAATACCTCGGCACGGCTGACCAGCTGGCAGCCAAAATTGTCGCGCAGGTGATTACGGATGACATGACCGACTATCAGAAAGCAGAAGCGCTGGTAGACTGGATGCTCAGCGAAACAATGCTGTCAGACATGCTGCCGCACACATACAGCGGCAAAATGGTGCTTACTTTGCGTAAAGGTACGCGCTGGGGCTGGGCATTTGCATACAAAGCACTGCTGAACGCGGCAAATGTTACCAATGGTATCTACTTCAACGCGAAGGGCATTGTTGAGGGCGCGGGAATTGGGAATCAAACCTCAGTCTTTGTTTCGTATTTTGACGGCGATGCCGTGAATATGATTCAGATTGATGGGCAATGGTATTTCACGCATCCTGCCTTTGTGGAGCATTTCGGAAAGGCGAGATACTTCATGCTCAATCGAGAAACGTATCGCTTGTCGTTCGGGGATGATCCGAAAGTGAAAGACTGCGACAACTACGACCAGACCTTCCTCTATCAGGCGTACTCCAAGGATGTTGAGGCGGAGGTTGTGGCGCAGGCATCTGCGTCCTTTACAGAGGGCAAAAAGCTGGTGTATGCGGAAGTTCAGCCGATTGAGGAACTGATGGATACGAGCTATGCGTATGTGCTGGACTTCGCAGGGCGGCATATGGATACGCTGGACTGGCAGAACGCACAGGGCGAATTTGAGCCGACTATCATTGGCACAAACAACGGCTACTGGCTCAGTGACGACCTGACGGGCGAGTATGCGCAAGTGACGGTGAATACGCAGACGCTCTATCCGTATGGCGCGGAAGTGCGGCTGGATGATCCGGAATACACGGCGATGCTGTGCGACTGGAATGTGGATGGCACGCTGACGCTGTCGGAAGATACCGAAGAAGCAAGCGTGGCGCTGTTCACCATAGAAAGGGGAGAAGATATAGAAAAGAAACAAACCATTACTGGCAGAAAGGTCTATCATGCGACCTTCACCCCGACCCTGAGCCAGTACATTGACACGCTGGCACCGACGGAATTTGACTTGGTGCTGGAATGTCAGCTGCCGCGCATTCTGGATGTTTCGGAGCTGGTGGACAACAAGCTGACGCTGACGCTTTCGGATTCGCATATTTTCCCGGAGAATGCGCAGCTGGATTTGATTTTCTGGCCGCACGATGGCATATCGAGTGCTCCTCTAACGCACTTCTATGTGGAGGATCGTGCAGAACTTTACCCAGACGGCAAGCGCGAAATTACGCTTGACCTCTCGGCACTTCGCTGTGACCTGGGATATGCTCTCTACATTGCGCAGACAGCGGACAACTATGTGGAATCGGAACAAAGTTATGTTACGAGCCGCATCGACATACCGCATACGCCGTACATTGAGACGGTGCAGCCTGCAACATCGACGGAAAATGGGCGGATAAGTGACATGGTTTGCAAGATTTGCGGCACATGGCTGGATAACGGCTATGTGATTGCATCGGATCATATTTTGCAGCTGCCTGTGAATTTGAAGGCAATCGAGGAAGAAGCCTTTGTCGGCATGTGGCAGGTGCAGCAGGTGAATATTTCGGATGGTGTTACTGCGATTGGAAAGCGCGCCTTTGCAGACTGTACGTTACTGCGGCTGGTCATTATCCCGAACAGTGTGCAAACGCTGGCGGATGATGCCTTCAGCGGCTGCCATCCGGTGATTCTCTGCGACGCGGAAAATCAGCAGGTGATTGACTGGGCAAATGCACAGGGATTGATGGTCGTTTTCAAGGAAAGCAAATAATACATTCCTTTGGCTGCTTCGGGGACACAGCTTCTCCGAAGCAGCCCCTTTTCTTTTCAAAAAAATCTCGAAACGGGATTGACAAAATGGGCTTGATACACTATAATAGAGACAAGGTTGAGCGTTAAACCTGACGAAAATACGCCATGAACTCGTGAAGGAGGTTTTCCCATGAGAGGGTCGAAGAAATTGGTTTCCATGCTGCTGGTGCTGTGCCTGATGCTGGGCACGCTGCCGCTGGCGATGGCGGAAGAGGTCGTTGATGCGGACTTGACCTGCACGATTACGCTGGGCAACTGGCCCGCGGATACGGCGGCGGAGGCGGAAAAGGCGCTCTTTGAGAGCTACCGCGAAACGATGAAGAAGCAGTACCCGAACGTGACGCTGGTGCCGGATTACTACTCCTACACCCTGAGCAGCTACGTTCCGATGGCGAAGGGCGGCACGGCGCCGAGCATCTTCCAGCCGCCGTTTACCGACCCGCAGCTGCTGATCAGCCAGCATCTTGTCGGCGACGTGACCGATGCGCTGGAGCGCGCGGGCGTGCTGGATGAGTTCAGCCCGTCGTACCTCGAAATGCTGTCCGACGAGAACGGCCGCATCTACGGTCTGCCGCGCGACGGCTATGTGCTGGGTATGCACATCAATGTCGCCCTGTTCCGCGAGGCGGGGCTGGTGGACGAGGAAGGTCTGCCGATTTACCCCAAGACCTTGCAGGAAGTGGCGGAATACGGTCAGATTATCCGCGAAAAGACGGGCAAGGCGGGGCTTGTGTTCCCGGCGAGCGAGACGTATGGCGGCTGGCTGTTTACCAATATCGCGTGGAACTTCGGCTGCGTGGGCGAAAACGCGCTGGAATATCAGGATGAAGACGGCCGCTGGGTGTGCAACTTCACATCCGACGAGTGCGTGGCGGCGATGGAATACATCCGCGACCTGCGCTGGAAGTACAACATCCTCAATGCCGACGCGACCACGACCGACTGGGCGGGCGCGCATTCTCTGCTGGGCACGGGCGAAGCGGCGATGAACTTCGCGGCGGATGACTCTGTTGACCAGCCGACCTCCAACAAGGGTCTGCCGGTGGAGGACTTCGCGCTGATTCCGTTCCCGGCGGGCGACGCGGGACGCTATGCGCTGGCGGGCGGCACCTGCTACATGTTCGCGCCGAACATCACCGATGATCAGGCGACGGCGATGATGGCGTACCTGACCGTGCTGGGCAAGATGCCGTACCTGAATGACCAGATTATCGAGGGGATGCGCGCGGACTATGCTGCCAAGCGCGACCGCGGCGCTCCGGTTCTGCCCGCCATCAGCGCGTGGAACGACGAGGACTACAACGCGGCGAAGCAGGCGATTATTGACGAATACTGCAACGTGGATATGCGCCTGTACAACGACTTCTTCGATTCCATCACGCAGGGCACGATTACGCTGCGCTCCGAAGAACCCGTCTTTGCGCAGCAGCTGTACCGCGAACTGACCGCTGTAATTCAGCGCGTCATTACCCGCGAGGGCGCGGATGTGCGCAAAGCGCTGCAAAAGGCGCAGGATTCCTTCCAGGAGTATCTGGATGATGAAATCAACGATTACTAAATCCTGATTGGACAAAAGATTCCGGCAGCGGTCAGCCAATGCCGGTTTCTTTTGGCCCAAAATCAAAGAAAAGCCCAACGGGAGCATGGAGGAACGCCTATGAGCAGAAAAAAGGCGCAAGTCGGCTTGCGCGCACGGACGGTTGACCACCTCAATGCTTGGCTGATTATGCTGCCGAGCCTCGTGCTGATGCTGTTCTTTGTCTGGGAACCGCTGTTCGAGAGCGTGGTGATGAGCCTGTATAAGACGCGCAACATCGAACTGGTGAACTTCATCGGCTTCAAAAATTACATCAGCGTCATGGGCAAAGATGACTTCCTGCAGGCGCTGACGAACACGTTCTCGTACACGTTCTGGTCGCTGCTGCTGGGCTTCTTCCTGCCGATGGTGCTGGCGCTGCTGATTGGGGAGACCGTGCGGAGCAAGAGCTTCTTCCGCACGGTGGCGTATCTGCCGAATATGCTGCCCGGTCTGGCGGTCGTCATCCTCTGGTCGGCGTTCTTCTCCGGCGAGAAGTCCGGCGTGCTGAACATCCTGCTCAGCCACTTGGGCATTGCGCCGCAGACGTACCTGACGCGCTCGGAGTGGGTCATCCCCATCATCATCCTGATTGCGACGTGGAAGGGCGCGGGTGCGACGGCGCTGATTTACATGGCGGGCATGTCCAGCGTCAGCCCGGAGCTGTATGAAGCGGCGGCGATTGACGGCGCGGGCATCTGGCAGCGCATCATCCACATCATGATTCCTGCCATCAAGAAGCTCGCGGGTACGCTGCTGATTCTGCAAATCATCTCCGTGTTCCAGATTATGTATGAACCGATGGTGCTGACGAAGGGCGGCCCGGACAACGCGTCCCTGTCGCTGATGCAGCTGATGTGGCAGTACGCGTTCGGCGGCTCGATGAACTATGGCAAGGCATCCGCCGTCGCGGTGATTGTCACGCTGATTCTGCTCGTCATGACGGCGATTTACTCCTACTTCGACCGCAAAGAATCCGACTGGGATTAAGGAGGGCGAACGCATATGGCAAAAGCACAGCGCACCGGCGTCATCCGGGACTATGATATGCACTCCGCGTCTGTCCGGGTTGGGTATGGGTTCATCATCTTCTTCTGCCTGATTATGACGGTCATCGCGGTTTTCCCGATTATCTGGGTTGTGCTGGCGGGCTTCAAGGACTTGAAGGAGTTCATGTCGTCCGCCAAGCTGCTCCCGGAGGTGTTCGATTTTTCTCTCTTCGCGAAAACGTGGTCGCAGCTGGGCATTGCGCAGAACTACCTTAACTCGCTGATTTCCGTCGCGGGCAGCGTCGTCTGCGCGATTGTGTTCAACGGTCTGCTGGGCTACGGGCTGGCGATTTTGAAACCCAAGGGCTACGGCATCGTCAAGAAGCTCGTCATGCTCTCCCTGCTCCTGCCGACGACCATCAGCATCGTGCCACTGTTTATGAACATCCAGAAGCTGAATCTCGGCGGCTCGTTCGTCCCGCTCTGGCTGAGCTATGGCGCGAACGCCATGTACGTTATCCTGTTCGTGCAGTTCTTTGAATCGCTGCCGACTTCCATCATCGAAGCCGGGCGGATTGATGGCTGCACGCAGCTGCAAACGTTCTTCTACATCGTCCTGCCGCTGTCCAAGCCGATTTGCTCCGTGATTGCGATTTTTGCCATCAACGCCGCATGGTCGGACTTCCTCCTGCCGTATCTGGTGCTTCGCGGCAGCGCGCTGCAAACGGTGATGGTGCGCCTGTTTGTTTTCAGCACGGAACAGACCGTCAACGCCGACACGATGATGCGCTCCGTCGTTTTCTCGATGATTCCGCCCATCATCCTTTTCTTCATCTTCCAGAAGCAGCTGACCGAAAACGCCGTGTCTGTGGGCATCAAGGGTTGACATTATAAAAACTCCGCCTATCACCCAGTAACATGGGAGGCGCCGAAGGAGTCCAGAGGGCGAGCGGAAAGCCCTCTGGAAGCTGCTTAACAGCCCATTCACGAAAAAGAAGACAACCTGCAATACCGAAAAAAAGAGCTTCTACTTCTTTCTTGCCAAAAAGAAAGAACCGACAGGAGGACACACAATGGCAAAAGCCGCTGACGTATATTTCCAAGTAGACCCGTGGAAGGTCATTGAGCAGGGCTTCGACCCCGCCTACGCGCGCGTGAGCGAATCTATCTTCTCGCTGGGCAATGAGAGCATCGGCGTGCGCGGCTGCTTTGATGAGGGCGGACACGTCGATAGCCTTCGCGGGGCGTATACCAATGGCATCTATGATATGGAGAAGCTGAGCCGCTCCTATAAGGGCATCATTGACAAAACACACTTCATGATTCCCTCGGCGGAATGGCTGATGACGACGATTTCCGTCGATGGCGAAACGCTCGATTTGGGGCAGTCGCAGTTTTCTGACTTCACCCGCGAACTCAACCTCCGCGCCGGCACGCTCACCCGCCGCTTCCTCTGGACGACGAAGAGCGGCAAGCAAATCCGCCTGACCTTCCTTCGATTCCTCGATATGGTACACCGCGAACGCGCGTACCAGCGCATCACGCTCGAAGCGCTCAATTTCACGGGCAGCGCGACAGTCACGTCCGGTGTGTCCTTTGATGTGGTGCATGAAGGTCGCCAGAAGTGCTTCTGGCAGGAGACGCGCACCGACGCGAAGCCGGATTGCCTGATGGCGCAGTCCCGCACGACGCTCTCGAATCAGGAGGAGTTTTGCGGCGCGTGGCTGACGTGGCCCGGCGAATCCACCGCATCCGCCGAGGGCAAAACCGTCACCGCGACGGCGGATGTTCTGCTTGCGCCGGGGCAAGCCGTGCAAATCGACAAGCGCGTCGTCGTGCTGTTCAACGGTCAGCAGGGGGACGACCTCTGGCAGAGCGGGCAGGACGCGATGGCGCAGAGCAAAGCCGTCTCGCTCGATGACGCACAGGCAGCGCAGCGCGCGTACTGGGATGCCTACTGGCACACGTCCGACATCTGCATTGAGCCGAAAGATGAAAGCATGGCGGAAGCCGTCGCAGCGGAACAGCAGGGGATTCGCTTCTGCTCCTTCCAGCTCGCGCAGACCTACAACGGCGGCAGTATGCGCCACAACATTGGCGCGAAGGGCTTGACGGGCGAGGCGTACAACGGTCATGCATTCTGGGACACGGAATCCTGCTGCCTGCCGTTCTACCTCTTCACGAACCCGGAAGCCGCGAAATCGCTCCTTCTTTTCCGCTACAACACGCTGCCGATGGCGCTGGAGCGCGCAAAAATGCTGGACTGCAAGGGCGCATGTTACCCGATTGCGACGCTCAACGGCGACGAGGCATGTCCGCTCTGGCAGCACGCCAGCCTGCAATTGCAGCCGAGCACGGCGGTGTCCTACGGCATCTGGCATTATGTCCACCTGACGGACGACAAGACGTTTTTGTACCGCTACGGCGCTGAAATGCTGCTGCAAATTGCCCGATTCCAAGCGACGCGCGTCGGCTTCAGCGAGAAAATCGGCAAATACGGCTTCTTTGGCGTGATGGGCCCGGACGAATTCCACATGATGGTCAACAACAACGCGTATACCAATTATATGGGGATGCGCGCCCTGCGCTACGCGGCGGATGTGCTGGATGCAATGCGGGCGGATGCGCCGGAGGCTTATGCGGCACTGTGCGAAAAAGTCGAGCTTGCATCGGACGAACCCGCGCAATGGCGGCACATTGCCGACAACATGTATATTCCGGAAACGCCCGACCACCTGTTTGAGCAACATGACGGCTTTTTTGAGCTGCCGCACACGGACATTAACAGCATTCCGGTCAGCGAGTTCCCGCTCTACGACCACTGGGCGTACGACCGCATCTACCGCACGGACATGATTAAGCAGCCGGATGTGCTGATGTTCCTCTACCTCTACAATTCGTCTTTTGATACCGAGACGAAGCGTATCAACTACGATTTCTACCAGCCGCGCACGATTCACGAATCCTCCCTTTCGCCTGCGATTCACTCCATTCTGGCGGCGGAGCTGGACAAGATGGATGAAGCAGTCAGCTTCTTCGGCTACGCGACGCGCCTTGATCTGGACAACTATAACCGCAATACGCGCGAGGGTTTGCACATCACGAGCATCGCGATGGCATGGGCGAACATCGTCTACGGTTTCGCAGGTCTGCGCAGTGATGACACGATGCTGCGCTTCGCCCCGCGTCTGCCGGAGCGCTGGAAGCGGCTGACCTTCTCGGTCATGTACCGTGGGCGTGTGATTGCAATCAGCATGGGCGCGGACAAGACCGTGTTCCAGCTGACGCAGGGGGACAAACTGGCGGTGCAGGTGTATGGCGAGACGGTGGAATTGACGGATGAGCCAATTTCGGTGCAGCGGCAGTAAAGCTGAATACAAAACGGCGCTGGCAGGGTGAGATTCTTGCCAGCGCCTGTTTGCGTGCAGAAAAGAATTGAAAAGTCAACAGTATGTGTGATACTATTTCCAAATTCACCTGCGCCATCTGCTTGCGCCTTTTCCCCGTTGGCGTCCGCTCATTCCACTTAGCGTAGCGCTGCTACGCTGCGTTTCATTCGCGTTAGCCAACGAGAAAAATTCGCGGCGCATCTTGGCGCATTCTCATTTGGAAATAGTATGAGAGCAGGGATACGCATCTGCGCAGTTCGTTATGGCGCTGCGTACTCACCCACCGTCTGAATATCCGTTTGTTTGAACAGCATACAGCCGCAGTGCCCTTTGAAAGTGGGGAAACTGATGATTTTCAATTTTGTGTCAATCTCCGGGCTGTAATATACAATTTCCAGCGTTTCACCGAACAGCGCCGTGCGCTCGTAGACGCGCAGCCACTTTGCGTCCATATTGGGGAAAATGCTGCCGAACGAGTGGTTGATGAGCTGCTGCAGCGGCGTTTTTTCGATTTCAGCCAGTGCCTCGTTACCGTAGCGGAAGATCCAGTCCACAGCGGCGCGCTCCTCGTTGAACACCATCTCGATGTCGGTAAACGCAAAGGGCGCGCTGTCATAGCTGGCATAGTGCCGCTGATATTCTTCCTGTGTGGTGGGCGCGTCGCTGTCAGACAGGCTCTGCGCAATCTGCCGCCGTCCGGCGCGCAGCTGTTCTTTGAGCTCTCGTTTTTTTCGACAGCTATAATACAGCGTTTCTCCGTTGACGAGTTCAATCTCCTTTCCAATGTCGTGGATTCCCTTGATAGATACCAGCGTGGCGCGGTCGGCGCGGATAAAGCCGCTGCCAAGCATACTTTCCAATTCATGGATGGTGGCATAGGTTTCGTAGGTTCTGCCATCGGAAAAATGGATGATCGACTGGCGGCCTGACAATTGAATATAAAGAATGTCCTCCGTCAGCAAGCTGATATGCCTGCGGTTGGAAATAACGGAAATATCGTCGAAGCTCATAGCTTTTTCCTCCACCATTATAATACCATTACAGAATACCATGTTTTCAGATGCAATGCAAGATTCAACGCAAAGAAAAAACGTCATTCGCGCAGGATTGTACGATGTTCACGCAAGGTATGTTGCAATTCAAACAAAGTTATGCTACACTGAAAACATAAGAACAGAAAAGGACGGAAGGTGAGCAATGTCATCTTTCGTAGCAGTTCCCTATGGGGAAATCTGTCCGAGTAAAGGAGGAACACCTGTGAAAAAGAAACTGCTAAGCTTACTCCTTGTGCCGACCATGCTGGCTGCCACGCTGACGGTCTGCGCCAGTGCCGAGAAAAGCAGCGACACTGCCGCCGTGTTCAATGCAGAGACGAAGCCGGCAACCCAAAGCACCATTGAGGTCAATCGGCAGGTATATGACTTCCTGAACTTTGAGGATACGTCGGAGCTTGAGAATGCAGAACGAGGTTTCATCGCCGCACCGGACACACTGAATCTCCGTGGCGAGAACGGGAGAATCGTGTGGACGCAGGACGCATATGCGTTTCTTGACAAAGACGCGCCGGATACCGCCAACCCAAGCCTGTGGCGGAATACGCAGCTAAACCACATTTACGGTCTCTTTGAGGTTACTGACGGCATCTACCAGGTGCGCGGCTATGATATTTCCAATATTACCTTCGTCCGCAGCGAACACGGATGGATTATCATGGACTGCGGCAGCAGCAAATATACCGCGGCGGAAGCGCTGAAACTCTTCCGCTCCGAGATGGGCGATGCGCGGATTGTCGCCATTGTCATCAGCCATGCGCATGTGGATCACTACGGCGGCATTGAAGGGCTGATTGCCCCCGAAGATGCTGCGGATAGCAGCCTGCCGCTTGACGAGCAGATTGCATCCGGAAAAACCGCAATTATTGTGCCGAAAGGCTTTACGGACGCGGTAATGAAGGAAAATGTCTTTGTGGGCACGGCAATGAAGCGGCGGGCGTTTTTCCAGTACGGCTCCATGCTTCCCTATGGCGAACAGGGACGCCTTTCGGTGGGCATTGGCCTGACCGCAGTGCAGACCGGTGTCGGTTATATCGCGCCGACCTTCGAGGTTGCGGATTCGATTTATGAAACAACCATTGATGGCGTAACCGCTATCTTCCAGCAAACGCCGGGAACGGAATCTCCCGCCGAAATGAATACCTATTTCCCCGACAGCAAAGCCCTCTGGATGGCGGAAAACTGCAGCGGAAGCATGCACAATCTCTACACGCTGCGCGGCGCGGAGGTGCGGGATGCGAATGGCTGGGCTCGCTACATCACCGAGGCACAGTCGCTGTTCCCCGACGCCGAGGTTGTTTTTCAGGCGCACAATTGGCCGCATTGGGGCAAGAAAACCGTCAACGAATACATGACCAACACAGCTGCCATCTATAAGTTCATCCACGATCAGACCCTCCTGTATATCAACGAAGGTTATACCTCCACGGAGATTGCCTCCATGATCCGGCTACCGGAGGAACTGGAAAAGGTTTGGTATACCCGGCAGTATTACGGTACGCTGAAGCACAATGTCAAGGCAGTCTATCAGAAATACATGGGCTGGTACGATGCAAACCCGATTCATCTGGATGAACTGACGCCGAGCGAATATGCCAAAAAACTTGTGGAGTATCTTGGCGACACGGACAAGGTGCTTGAAATGGCACATGCCGATTATGAAAAGGGCGAATATCAGTGGGTTGCACAGATAACGAATACGCTGGTATATGCTGACCCGGAAAATAAGGAAGCGCGCTATCTGTGCGCCGATGCGCTGGAGCAGCTTGGCTATCAGGCAGAGTCGGGCGCATGGAGAAACGCTTATCTTGTGGCAGCCTTTGAGCTGCGGAATGGCACCGGCCTGTACCCGAAGGCAGCCCAACTTGGCGTCGGTACCACCGCCCAGGGGATGGATGCGCAGACAATGCTGGATTACATGGGCATTATCATGGATACGGAAAAGCTCCAGAATCGTTCCTTCACCATCAACCTCAAGCTGACGGATGGCGACGATTATCTGCTGAAGATTCACCATGGCGTGCTCCTGTACTATAAGGATGCGCTCTCAGATGAGGCAGACCTGACGATTTCTACCCCCCGAATCGGGATTCTTGCCATCACAAGCGGAAATCAGGAAAATATCGACAAGCTCATCACCGTTGAAAAGGGCGATAAGGCGCTGTTCCAAGCGTTTTGCGATAGTATGGCCGCTTTTGACCTGTATTTCAATATCATCGAGCCGTAAGAAAAATCGTTATAGGGAGGGAAAAAGATGAAGAAAATCACAGTGATTCTGCTCTGCATGGCGATGCTGCTGTCCGGCTGCGCATGGAGTGTCAGGGCGGAGGCTGTCTCGTCGTCCGAAAATGTGTGGAAAACCATTGAAGAGGCTTACATTTACGCATTCCCGCTGGTGCTGATGGACGCGACGAGAACTTCCGCAACGAATACGGAGGAAGCCGCACCCGGCAAGGCGCCTGTTAATCAGTTCATGCACGGTGTGGCACTGGCTAACGCGCAGTTCAAAAACGTGGTGACGCCTAACGTGGACACCATCTATACACAGGTGTGGTATGACCTGAGCGAAGAGCCGATGATCTATGTGCATCCGGAAGCAGATCGCTTCTGCAAGGTGCAGGTGCTTGACGCATGGACAAATACCGTCGCTGTCCTTGACCGAGCTGGAGCCTATGCGATCACGCGCTCAACTTGGAAGGGCGACCTGCCGGACAATGTGACCCGCATTGATGTTCCTACCGCTATGGCGTGGGCCATTACCAGAACGGTGCTTTCCGGAGAGGCGGATCTTCCGAATGTGTATGCCATTCAGGCGCAGATGCAGCTTTTACCGCTTTCTGTCTACCTGAGCGGAGAAGCATATCAGCCTCCGAAGGGGATCTATCGGGAGGAAAACAGCTATGTCCCCATCAACAAGGTACTGTCGCTGGATCCTGTCACATTCTTCAACAAAGCCAACACGCTGATGGAGAACAATCCGCCGTCCGCCGCTGATGCGGAAATACTTGAAAAACTCGCGGCAGTTCACGTTGGCCCCGGCATGGAATTTGACGCATCTGTTTTGACCGGAGATATTCAGGCAAATTGGCGGGAAATGCTGCAAGGGCTTCGGCCGAAGCTCGCAGCAGAGGGAATGAAGTTTTCAAAACAGCTGGGGCAGTGGAGCTATTTCGGCGCGCCAATCGGAGACTTTGGTACGGAATATGCCTACCGTGCGCTGGTTGCCATTGCCGGACTTGGGGCGAATACGGTGGAAATCGCACTGTACCCCAAGACGGAAAAGGACGCCGACGGGAATCCTTTGACGGGAGAAAAGTCCTACATTCTCCACCTTGAAAGCGATCCGCAGGTGCTTGACGGCGGTTTCTGGTCAATCACTGCATATGGTGACGATGATTTCCTCATCGATAATCTGCTCGACCGCTACTGCATCAACGACCGTTCGGGTTTGAAGAGAAATGACGACGGCTCTGTGGATGTAATTTTGTCGAAGGACGCGCCGGCGGACACGACCAATTGGCTTCCGGTGGGTGACGGCGGCTTCCATCTGTTCATGCGCATCTATACGCCGGATATGGATGCACTCAAGACATGGACAGTGCCGACCATTACGGCGATTGACTAAAGGGAAGGCTGCCGAGGAGAGCAAATCCTCGGCAGCTTTTTCTGGGTGCGCCCGGCATGAGCAACAACTAATACTATTTCCAAATGAGAATGCGCCAAGATGCGCCGCGAATTTTTCGCTCTGGCTAACGGGAGTGGAATGCAGCGTAGCAGCGCTACGCTAAATGGAACGACCGGACGCCAGAACGGAAAAGGCGCAAGCAGATGGCGCAGGTGAAGCTGGAAATAGTATAAGCCGGGGAGGTCTTGCAGACGGGAAGTAGGAGAATCCGAAAGCCGCAGTAACAACGAACTGCAAGAAGTCAGCCGAAGCCAGGCTCGCACATGGACGCTGAAATACAGGGAGACGGGCGAATCGGGGCTGGAGGATCGCCGCGGCAAGCGCAAGCATGAGCAAGAACCGCGGAGCGAACTGGAGAAGATGCAAATCCGAATTGCGCAGTTGGAGCACCAGCTGTACATAGCAGAAATGGAGAATCATCTGCTAAAAAAACTGAAGGAAGTAGAGAGGAGAAATTTGGCTTACGGATCGGATCAATGTGAGAATCTCTAATGAATTGGACGAGCTTGTTGTACACCACGAACAAACCCTTCAATTCTTCAGGCAGTTCATACCCCGACCTATCTCCATCAGTTCGTTCAGCTGAAGGTGTAGTATGTTGCTCATTGGGCTTCTGCATGCCCACTCTAACAGCGCGAGCCATTGCGCCTATAATCTTTTTAACGAATTCTGATGCTACGGCATCATCTACAACCTGCAGAACCTTTACAGCATCTTCCTTGGTAAGTAACTCACTGTGAATGGAGAAAAGCGCTATAATAAAGAGCCGGCCTTTAATACCATCCACATTTTTCAAAGGCGGATTATTTAGATTTGACTGAAAATTTACGAAACTGCTATCATTTCCTTCCCAAAACCTGGCAATCTGGTCAACAAGATAACATATCCAGTTCATGACTTTCTCTCTGTCTTCAGAGAAGGAACAGCCAGAGCAGGCTGTAGCTGTTGAGAAGCACGATGATCTGCCGATTATGCCAGGAGAATCATCTGAGGATTGCTTAGAGCCTTCAGAAGAGGTAGCTGTTCCATCTGAGATTGGACAGCCTATCCATGAAGAGACTACAGCAGATGCAGACTCAGAATCAGACGAGCAGGAAATCATATCCGAGCTGGCCGCCCCTCCTGTCGAGGAGAAAGATAATGTCGTCTCATGTGTTCCGGAAGAAACGGCGGATGAAGGTTCTGAAAACCAGCCAAAGCTAAACAGTTGTCCTGAAACCGCTGAAGGTGGGCAAGCTGCGGGCGAAAACGATAAGTCAGAAGATTGATTCGAAAACTATCGCTCACAACATCGTCAATTTCTATCATAGCAGGGATGATGATTATCTCCTGCACCTTGAAAGGCATCAGTACCGCCAGGCTCTCCGTGGTGAGGGTTCGGAACGCGTTGATTTTCCTCGTCCCGATGGGCAGGACCGTATTCAATCCGTCCGTCTGCTGATACTTCAGCGTCGCCATCTGGCACATGTGCTTCCTCGCTGTAGACAGCACCGTTTCCGTATCCAGGTCCAGCTGTTCCTTGGAGTCTGCGGTTATCACCATTGTGACCACCGCAAACATCATGCGCTGGTCACGGGTGGTCAGGTCGT
>ERZ779861.1657-NODE-1657-length-24165-cov-9.735711_pt1 | contig 24165 bp, 20 predicted proteins | sample MGYA00511558_ERZ779861 | MGnify/ENA primary metagenome ERZ779861 (study PRJEB29588, sample SAMEA2163432) | human gut metagenome | biome: human gut; feature: human-associated habitat; material: faeces | place: Denmark | collected 2008/2010 ...
AATTATGCGTTCCCTTAACAGTAAATCCATTTCCTTTCAACCATTCAAATGGTACTTGTTTTTTCACCTTAAAATTACTTTCATTGATATTATCAAAAAAATCTTTAGCTTTTTCATTATTAACTAACAGTGCCGAAATTCCCTGTCTAGAGTCCACTTCTTTATCATTACTGTTTATCCACCAAAAATCCCCTATTGTAATATCACCTATTTTAGGGACATTCTGATATTTACAATTTTCACAATGATATGGGCACATTGTATGATTATGATATACTCTTTGATAATCGCTCTGATATGCCTTATTTATCAAGAGTATAGCACCATCTTTAAATGTCACTTTTGTTGTTACGGGATTCCACCCATATGTCTTATCTCTAAATTCATACTTTAAAATATTATTTCCATATGAATCTTGAATATATTTCTTAAAAAAATCTGGCGAAGGTGCATTTCCACATAACAAATCTACTATCAACAAATTGTCATACTCTTTTGAACCCAAATACTGTTTCAATCCGGCAGCCTGACAAGGACACCCACTAAATAAAACAAATTTTTCCTCTTCTAATTTTTCTTTTACTTTTCTAAATGTATCACCTACATAACTTTGTAAATATTTAGATTTTCTAAGCTTATACATATCATTCTCATTGTCTATCATGATATGTTCTACTGAAAAATCATCAGTCCATGCTGCACCAAATACACATCCTCCTTTTTCAAAAACCTCATGTGCCAACAATGAAAAAGCGCCGCCACTTGAACTCTTTTCTAATATTTCTTTATTCGCTGCTACAACTTCGTAACATTCTGGAGTTTCACTATTTGATCTCACCACCTCATTAACTACAGGACAAACCTTAGTGCATATTCCACAATTAACACACTTTTCTATATCTATCGTTGGTTTATAATATCCAAACTCATTTTTTTCCATACTAATTGCATTTTTATGACACGAGCTAAAGCAGGCTCCGCATCCTACACATAATTCTATGTCACATGTTTGAATTACGCACTTATCGATTCTATCCAATTTTTTTAATTCTGGCAATTCACATTTAGACATATCAACAGCATTCTTCAACCATTCTATAGTATACCTAGATTCTCTTTTGATAATTTCATTAACATCCGTATAATCAATAGGTTTTAAATACTTTTTATCATGCGGAATTGCCCTTGGATCAACCAATCTATCCATTAAGTCTAATCGACTTAACAAATCAATAAATCGTTCAAATCCTCGACCATAATTTCCAATAGACAAAAAAGGCTTATTTCCCTCTTTCCCTTGGTCGTCTTACCCTGATATTTGTGTATTGTCCTCATGAAAGCTTGACCATTTTCGTGAAAAATGATATACTGTTAAGAAATTTGATTTCCAGAATTCTCCGAAAACGGTTGTCGTCAGGTTTAAGGGAAAAGGAATAAACGAGTTGAAGGATGTAGCAACGATGGGTGAATTTGATCTCCGCGCTTTGCAGCTTTGCGAACTGGATCTGCTCAAAGAGGTGGACCGGATCTGCAAAAAGCACGATATCCCGTATTTCCTTGCTTTTGGAACCGCTCTTGGAGCGGTGAGGCATAAAGGCTTCATCCCCTGGGACGACGACGTGGACGTGTTCATGCTGCGGGATGACTATGAAAAGCTCTGCCGTATCTGGGACGAAAAGGCGGACACAGAGCACTACTCCTGCGTCCGCTCCAACGATCGATTCAACATCCGTCACTCCGCCACGGAGATCAAGGACAACAACACCACCTTCATCAACCGCCACAGCGTAGATCTGGACATCCATCAGGGGCTGATGATCGACGTGATCCCGCTGGACGCCGTGCCCAAGTCCAAGTGGAAGCAGCTGTGGCAGATGGTGGACTCCATGATGTACTGCTGCTTCAATTTCCAGCGTCTGCCCGCCCACAAGGGCAAGGTCACCTACTACGCCGAGAAGCTGGCGCTGACGCTGGTGCCGTCCTTCAAGGCCCGGTACAAGCTGTGGAAGGGCGCCGAAAAGCGACTGAGCCGCTACTCGCTGGCGGATGCGGAGTACGTCTCCTCCTTCGGCGAGGGCGCTACCATCATGCGCCAGAGGTTCCCCATCCGGTGGTTCCGCCACCCGGCGTATCTGGAGTTTGAGGGCCATCAGATGCCGGTGCCGGAGGACTATGACAAGTGGCTGACCATCTCCTACGGCGACTATATGCAGCTGCCTCCCCCGGAGGAGCGGGTCTACCGCCACGATGCGGTATTCATCGATCTGGAGCACAGCTACAAGCAGTATAAGGGCATCCACTACTGTGTGGATGAAAAGAAAGCGTGAGAGTCATGTCGAAGCTGAGAAATATGTTCTCCACCCGGAAGTGTATGCAGATCGCACCGGAGACGGAGATGATGCACGAGCTGACGCCGGAGGAGCTGAAGGCGCTGCAGGCGTGCTTTCTGGAGATCATCAAGGACATCGATCGGGTGTGTCAGGAGCACGGCCTGTGCTATATGGCCGCCGGCGGTACGGCCTTGGGTTCCGTGCGCCACAAGGGCTTTATCCCTTGGGACGACGATGTGGATATCCTCATGCCCCGTGAGGATCTGAACCGCTTCGTGGAGCTGTTCGAGGAGTGCATGGGGGACAAGTACGAGCTCACCACCCCCAATTCCGATAAGTACCAGCTGGAGAGCATGATCTCCGCCGTATATAAGAAAAACACCCTGAAAGCGGCGTTTCTGGACTATAACACGCCGTTTCCCAAGGGCGTTCACATCGATATCTTCGCCATTGAGTCCGTCCCCAGAAACCCCATTGTCCGGGGCATCAAGGGCGTAACGGCCATGGGCCTGCAATACATTGCGGTATCCACCCTGTTCTACCACTACCGCAGCCCGGAGAAGAAGAAGTTCTTCAGCCAGTCCTCCGCCGGAAAGTTCAACTATGGCTTGCGGTGCGCAGTGGGCTTCCTGTTCTCCTTCCGCCCCTATAAGAAGTGGGGCGACCTGTTTGACCGCTTCGTGCGGTGCAAGAAGGACACGGGATTGTGGGCCGTCCCCACGGATATCGGCCACTATTTCGGACATATTATGCCCAAAGAGGTATATTATCCCCCCATCAAGGGGCCGTTTGAGGACTTTTCCATCAACCTGCCCCACGACCCGGACACCTATCTGAAAAATCAGTACGGCGATTACTGGGTCATCCCGCCGGAGGCCGACCGGGAGAAGCACTATTCCGTGGGTTTCTGTCTGGACTGCGCCGCCGAGGAACAGAAAAAGGATGGAGCACAGGACCAATGAGCACGCATCCCATTGACATCGTGATCCCATGGGTGGACGGGTCTGACCCGGTCTGGCAGGCGGATCACGCCAAATACCGGGCCTCCAAAAGCGCCGACAATCACCCCGCCCGCTACCGGGAGTGGGGGCTGTTTCGCTATTGGTTCCGAGGCATCGAGCAGAACGCCCCGTGGGTGCGGAAGGTACACCTGCTGACCTACGGACACCTGCCTGCATGGCTGGAGCCTGACCATCCCAAGCTGCATATCGTCAATCACCGGGACTTCATCCCGGAGGAGTATCTGCCCACCTTCAGCTCCCATACCATCGAGCTGAATATGCACCGCATCCCGGATCTGGCGGAGCACTTCCTCTATTTCAACGACGACGTGTACCTGATGAAGCCCTCCCGACCGGAGGATTTCTTCCGGGACGGCCTGCCCTGTGACACGGCGGTGATGGGCGTCATCAAAAACAACGACACCGCCAACTTCATGCCCTATATCATGCTGAATATGATGGCGCTGGTGAACATGAGCTTCGATAAGCGCAGTGTCATCCGGCAGAATTTCGGCAAGTGGTTCTATCCCGGCTACGGGAAGGGCCTGCTGTATAACCTGTACCTCCTCCCATGGGGGGACTTCACAGGCTTCCGCAATTACCACTCCTGCGTCTCCTTCTGCAAGAGCACGCTGGAGGAGGTGTGGGACAGGTTCCCGGAGGTGCTGGACGCCACCTGCCGCCACAAATTCCGGGACCGGGCGGACGTGAACCAGTACCTGTTCCGGTACTGGCAGCTGGCCAGCGGCCGGTTTGCCCCCAAAAAGCCCGACAGCACCTATCTTACCATCGGCAAGCAGAGCGAGTCGGAGGTGGAGCGGCTGCTGCGGGGCGGGAAGTACCGGGTGGTCTGCGTCAACGACGACCCCATGGACTTCGATTTCGATACGGAGCGGCAGCAGCTGGTGGATATCTTCCAGCGGGCCTTCCCCAGGCCCTCCGCCTTTGAGCGGTCATGAGCCGCTCCCGAAACTGAGAGAACGGACGGATGCTATGAAAAAGCTCTCACGAGCCAAAAATACCATGCGGAATACCCTTTGGGGCGCCATCTACCGGGTGGCCACCCTCATCGGGCCGTTTGCCATCAAGACCATCATCATCAAGGAGCTGGGACAGGAGTATAACGGCCTGTCCACCCTGTTCACCTCCGTGCTGACGGTGCTGAATCTGGCCAATCTTGGCTTTAACAGCTCCTTGGTGTTCACCATGTACAAGGCCATTGCCGAGGATGACAAGCCGGCTCTGTGCGCCATGCTGAAATTCTACCGGAAGGTCTACCGCATCGTGGGTTTGGTGATCCTGGGCATGGGTCTGGCGGTGATGCCGTTTTTGCCATGGCTGGTGAAAAACGAGTGTCCACCGGATGTGAACCTGTACGTCCTCTTCGCCATCTATCTGTCGGAGAGCGTGCTGGATTACCTGATGTTCGCCTATAACAACGCCACGTTTACCGCCTTTCAGCGCAACGACGTGACGCTGAAGATCTCCACCGTGCGCTATGTGGTGCAGTATACCCTGCAGGCGGCGGTGCTGCTGATCTTCTCCAATTACTATGCCTATATCATCCTGCTGCCGCTGATGGTGATCCCCAACAACGTGGCGGTGTATCTGGCGGCCCGGAAGCACTACCCGGACATCGTGTGTCAGGGTGAGCTGGACCCGGTGACCAAAAAGGACATCTATAAGCGGGTGGGGACGCTGTTCGGCCATAAGCTGGGCAACACCTTTCTGGTGAGCATCGACAGCATCATCATCTCCTCCTTTCTGGGACTGACGGCGCTGTCGCTGTATAGCAACTATTACTATATCCTCACCGCCGTCAATGGCCTGGTGGAGATCGTCACCAACGGCAGCCTCTCCGGCATCGGCAATAAGCTGCTGACGGACTCCCGTGAGGACAACTACCGGTTCTTCAAAACCATGACCTATGGCTGGGTGGCGCTGGTGGGCGGCGCAGCGGCGTGTATGCTGTGCTTTTACCAGCCCTTCATCGCCGCCGTGTGGCTTGGCCCGGAGTATCTGCTGGATGAGCGGCTGATGATGCTCATCGTGCTGTACTTCTTCTCGTGGATGTTCCGCATCATGCAGCTGACCTACCGGGATGCGGCGGGCCTGTGGACGGAGGATTGGCTCAAGCCCTATGTGGGCATGGCCGTGAATCTGGTGGGCAGCATCTGGATGGTGAAGGCCACCGGCAGCATCGCCGGCGTGCTGGTTCCCACCATTCTGGTGTTCTTCTTCATCTATACCCCGTGGGAAGCGTGGGTGGTGGTGAAATACCAGTTCTACCGCAGCTGGAACGAATACATGGGAAAGCTGCTGGGCTATGTGCTGCTGGCGCTGGTGGCGGTGGACTGGGGGCTGCGCCAAAAGACCATTACCCCCTTATTCGGCCGCATGGCGGTAAAGCTGTGCGCCACCCTGCCGGACAAGCTGCGGTTGATCTTAAAAAGCGGCAGCGAACTGGACGCTTTGGCGGCGTACCTAACCGGCTATGATCGGTTGCTGTTTGTGGGTCAAAACATTGACCTGGCGGCAGCGGGAGCCATGGCCGGCGTGTGGAGCCGTACTCTGGGCGTGCCGGTGGAGACGGTGCCTGCGGCGGAATTGCGCCACACCTTGCTGCCTACGGTGGACAGTCACACGGCGCTGGTGGCGCTGATCAGCAGTCGGGAACTGACGGAAAAAACCTGCGCTGCCCTGCAACTGGCGGCCATTCGGGGCGCGGGTACGGTGGCTTGCACGGTAGAGAGCCTGGCAGGGCAGCTGTCCGGCGCGCGGCAGGTATTTTTGTTTCCGGACAGCCTGCCTTTACTGGCGCCTGTGTGCCAGTGCGCTACCCTGTCTATGCTGCTTTTGCGGCTGTGTACCGCCCGGGAGCAGGCCGGGCGACCGGTGGAGCAGCCGCCGGTGCTGCCCCGGTATTTTGCCGGATAGGGCATGTTTAGACCCAAGGGGCGCTTTTTCGCTATTTTCCTTGCAAAGCGGCGGGCTTTTCGCTATAATAGACCCGTATGAATGCGCGTTGCGCTTTGGAGGAATAGTATGGAAAAAATTCTTGTTTTGGATTTCGGCGGTCAGTACAATCAGCTGATCGCCCGCCGTGTGCGTGATCACGGCGTGTTTGCCGAAATTCTGCCTTATACCACCTCGCTGGATACCATTCGGCAGGGAAATTATAAGGGCATTATCTTTACCGGCGGTCCCAATTCCGTGTATGACCCGGCCTCGCCCCATTACACCCCGGAAGTGCTGGAGCTGGGCGTGCCGGTGCTGGGCATTTGCTACGGCTGCCAGCTGATGGCATGGATGCTGGGCGGCAAGGTAGAGACGGCGCCGGTGTCCGAGTACGGCAAGATCAAGTTGACCGTGCTGGGCGGCAGTGTGCTGCGGGATGTGCCCCAGGACTCCACCGTTTGGATGAGCCATACGGACTATATCGCCCAGCCCCCGGCGGGCTTTACCGTCACCGGTAAGACGGCGGACTGCCCCTGTGCGGCGATGGAGAACCCGGAACGTGGCCTGTATGCAGTGCAGTTCCACCCGGAGGTGACCCACACCACCTATGGTAAGGAAATGCTTCATCATTTCCTGTTTGATGTTTGCGGTTGCTCCGGCGACTGGCAGATGGATAATTTTATCGAAAAGACCGTAGCTGCGCTGCGTGCGCAGATTGGTGACAAAAAGGTGATTCTGGGCCTGTCCGGCGGCGTAGACTCCTCCGTGGCAGCGGGCCTGCTGTCTCGCGCGGTGGGCAAGCAGCTTACCTGCGTGTTTGTGGACCAGGGCTTAATGCGCAAGGACGAGGGCGATTTTGTAGAAAAGACCTTTACTTCCTTGTTTGATATGAATTTTGTGCGGGTCAACTGCCAGGAGCGCTTTTTGCAGGCGCTGAAGGGTGTCACTGACCCGGAGCAAAAGCGCAAGATCATCGGCACCGAGTTCTTTAATGTGTTTTGGGACGAGATCCGCCACCAGGATGAGCTGGGCTACTTTGCCCAGGGCACCATTTATCCAGACTGCATTGAGTCCGGCAAGGGGGATGCGGATACCATCAAAACCCATCATAATAAGGTAAAGATGCCGGAGGATGTGCAGTTCCTGGGCTTGGTAGAGCCGCTGTGCGACCTGTTTAAGGACGAGGTGCGCAAGGTGGGTACCATGCTGGGCATTCCCAAGGAGCTGGTGTGGCGCCAGCCGTTCCCCGGCCCCGGTCTGGGCGTGCGAATCTTGGGCGAGATCACCGCGGATAAGATCCGGGTGCTGCAAGAGGCGGATTGGGTTCTGCGGGACGAGATGGCCAAGAATGGGTACGAGAAAGAGATGGCCCAGTTCTTCTGCGTGCTGCCCTGTGTCAAGACGGTGGGCGTGATGGGCGATCATCGCACCTACGATCACCTGGTGGCCATTCGTGCCGTTACCACGGATGACTTTATGACTGCCGATTGGGCGCGCATCCCCTACGATATCCTGGCTACTGTCAGCAACCGCATCACCAACGAGGTGGAGCATGTCAATCGCGTGGTCTACGACATCACATCCAAACCGCCCGGTACAGTGGAGTGGGAGTAATTAACAGAAGTCTTGAAAGTGGCTTAAACACTGGGCTTTGAGTGTTTGATAACTTCAAATGATACTGTTTTGATACTGTTTCACTAATTTAATACAAAGGAAAACCCCTAATGTATGACTCAATTCATACATTAGGGGTTATTTTTATTCACCGTTTTTCTTTTTGTCCCATAATTCCATAAGTTTTTTATGGTTTTCTCTTGCGGCACTCATAGGGTAATTATAACGCCACTCATCATATTCCTCTTGCGTTATTTCTCCGTTTTTGAGCTGCTCATGTTTTTTGCTCCATTCCATAAATCCGTCGGATTCGTGAGATGTCGGGTCTTTCGGCATTAAATAAGGCAAACCTATTTCATCGGTGCAAATATGTAAATCGTACTCATCTTCAAGTGCGAAAAGAAGCTGAAATAACGCTTCGTAATTATTTATATCGGGAACTTCTAAAGCTGACGGCTGTACACCTACAATGGCGGCTAACCGTTCAACATATTTACCCTTTGGTCGTCTTGTTCCGCTTTCATATTGAGCAATGCGAACATCTGCTCCGAGTTTGTCAAAGCCTGCGGCTAAGCCTAATTGTTTTTGCGTGAGATTTTTTCTTTTTCTAAACCTCTTTAATCTATCGCCAACTGTCATATCTTACTCCTAAACATTTTTGTATAATTTGATTATAACCGATAAATTTGAAATTTGCAACATCTTAAACAAAAAAAGTTTAATGAAATTGTGTTATAAGTATTGACATAAACAAAAATGTTTAGTATTATACAAATGAACACTAAACAATATTGTTTAGTAAATGAAGGGAGGTGAAATAATGAACAAACTTTTTATGAAAGCCGAGGAAATTCAAGAAGAATTAGGAATTTCAAAAACATATGCTTATAAAATTATAAAAGAATTGAACGAAGAACTTGAAAAAATGGGTTATAAAACTCTTGCAGGTCGTGTCAGCCGTAAATTCTTTAATGAAAAGTTTTATGGCATAAATGAAAATGCAGAAGAGAAAGGAGCGTAAATTATGCCTGTTTACAAAAATCAAGATAATGGCACGTGGTATGTTTCTGTTTACTATAAAGATTGGGAAAACAATCAATCTCGAAAGGTTAAGCGTGGCTTTAAAACTAAGCGTGACGCACAAGAGTGGGAAAGAGAATTTCTCTCAAAGCAAGCAGGCGACCTTAGTATGAATTTTGAAACCTTTGTTGGCATATACAAGGCAGATATGAAGGATAGAATTAAGGAGCATACCTGGATAGGAAAGAATGCTATTATTGACAAAAAGATTTTACCTTATTTTAAGAATAAAAAGATTAACGAAATAAAACCCTCCGATATACGAGCGTGGCAAAATGAAATGATGGCTTATCGTTCTCCGAGTGACAAAGCATATTCACCGACTTATCTTAAATCAATTCATAATCAACTCAGTGCAATTTTTAATCATGCAGTAAGATATTATGATTTAAGAAACAATCCAGCGGCAAAGGCAGGAAATATAGGCAAAAAAGAAAGTGACAGAGAAATGCTCTTTTGGACAAAAGAAGAATATCTTAAATTTGCAGATGTGATGATGGATAAACCTGTGTCGTTTTATGCATTTGAAATGCTGTATTGGTGTGGCTTACGCCTCGGCGAGATGCTTGCATTAACCCCTGCTGATTTTGACTTTCAAAAGGAAACCGTACGCATAAATAAATCTTATCAAAGATTTGATTGTAGGGATGTTATTACAGACCCAAAGACACCAAAAAGTAAGCGAACAGTAAAAATGCCCACATTTCTTGCCGAAGAAATTCAGGACTATATTCATAGTATTTATGGTATTGAAGACAACGACAGAATATTTCAAATTACAAAAAGTTATATGCACCACGAAATGGAAAGAGGGTGTAAATTAGCAAATGTAAAAAGAATTCGTATTCACGATTTAAGGCATTCTCACGTTTCACATTTGATTGATATGAGCTTTAATGCAGTCGATATTGCAAATCGTGTAGGTCACGAAAGTATAGATATTACTTTTAGATATGCTCATATGTTTCCCAATAAGCAAAGCGAAATTGCAAATAAACTGAATATTGAAAGGGGTGTTGATAATGTCGACGAAAAATCTTGACTCAAAAGGCAGATTGCGAAACAAAATCGTATCGTTTCGTATGTCGCCCCAAGAGGCAAAGCTTCTTGACGATTATGTTTCTGTTTCGGGACTTAATAAGCAAGATTATATTATCGGCAGGGTGCTGAGAACAGAGATAACAGTTAATCCCGGTCCGAGAGTTTATAAAGGTTTGAGGGACAAGTTAAATAATGTTTACAGCGAACTTTGCAGAATAGAAAAAGGCTCCGAAATTAGCGAAGAAACACTTTGTCTTATTTGTTATATGTCTGCCATTTTAAGGAAAATGGGAGGGTAATTATAATGAACGAGAAAATAAAAAAGACTGCTTTAGAAACATCTGCCGGTACAGATGAAAAGCAGTCACTAATAAATAGCAACAATATTATAACCGATGAAGATGATTTTTGCAATAGTGATGATTTGTTTGCAGAATTCAGAGAGGAAAGCAACCCTAATTTTATAAGAACTTTTACTTTAGGTGAGCTTTTTGATAAATCATATGATATTAAGCAGCCGATAATTAAAGATTTGCTTTATCCGGGAATGTACTTATTTGTCGGTGCACCTAAAATCGGCAAATCGTTTGCAATGTTGCAAATAGCACATCATGTCAGCAACGGTTTGGATTTGTGGGATAAAAAGGTCAATCAGGGAAAGGTAGTTTATCTTGCTCTTGAAGACAGAGAGCCTCGAATAGTATCTCGTTATTATAATATGTTTGGCGTTCCCCCAAATCCGGATAATATAATAATTTCAACATTATCAAACAAGGCGGGTCACGGTCTTGAAGGTCAACTTGAATATATTTTGGCAAGAAATCAAGGCGTATCTTTAATTATAATTGACACTTTACAGATGATTAGGAAAAGCTCAAACAACAAAATGAATTATTCAAGTGATTATGGAATTATTGAAATTCTTAAAAGATTTGCTGATCGATTCAAGGTATGTTTGCTTGTTGTTCATCACACAAGAAAGCAAGATTCCGATGATGTGTTTGATACAATTTCAGGTACAAACGGATTACTTGGTGCTGCTGACGGAGCATTTGTTATGCAAAAGGAAAAACGAGGTAAAAATAAAGCTACTATTTCCGTTACCGGCAGGGATTTGCCCGAACAATGTATTCAAATTGAACGCTCGGCAAATTGCACTTGGGATTTTGTAAAATCCGATGTTGATTTATTTGATAAGCCGAAAGATAAAATACTCGATAAAATTGTGCCTTTTGTTTCTGCCTGTAAGGTTTGGCAAGGTACGGCAACTCAATTGATAGAAGAAACAAAATTGGATATTACTCCAAATGTATTGAGTCGTAGTTTGAATGCACTTCATTCTGTGTTATTAAACGACTATAACATTGAATACAAGTTTGAACGAAAGCATTCAGGTAAAATAATATCATTGTCGATAATAGAATAGGTGCGTCGATGTGTCGATATTTTAACCGCTGTGTAATTATCGACGCAATCGACACGCTTTTCTCAAAATACCGTAGGTCGCAAGGGCACTTATGATGCGTAAGTGTCAAAAGTGCTTTTGCGTTACTCTTGGCAAGAGTAACAGAAAAATAAGGTTTGTAAATTATAAGAAAGGGCGTGACGATTATATATTTAGCAAGCATAAGTATTGAACTTGGTAAAGGTGCACTAAAGCATAACAGCAGGATATTTAATACCCCGAATACAAATCCCGAAAGGTCGCACCTGAACAAAGAGTATATAAATGACGATATAAAAAATGTTTATCATAAATTATTTGACGAAGCTGTTGAGCGTTATAATTCCAAACAAACTCGCAATGACAGAAAAGTAAAAAACTATTATGAAAAAATTTGCAACGGTAAACAGGAAAAACCATTTCATGAAATAGTAGTTCAAATCGGCAATAAAAATGATTTTGGAATCGATAAGCAAACAGCCGAACTTGCAGAAAAGGCACTTGATGATTATGTTAGCACTTTTCAAAAACGCAATCCGTATTTACGTGTGTTCTCCGCCCATATGCACTTGGACGAGGCAACGCCGCATTTGCATATTGATTTTGTTCCATTTACAACCGGAAGCAAGCGTGGACTTGATACAAGAGTGTCGTTAAAACAGGCTCTTGCAAATCAAGGCTTTGTCGGCAACGGCAGAGAAGAAACAGAATGGGCATTATGGGTGAATTCTGAAAAAGAATCATTGGCTGAATCTATGCTTAATTTTAATATTGAATGGGAAAATCAGCATACAAGCAGAGAGCATTTATCGGTTCTTGATTATAAAAAGAAAGAACGGCAAAAAGAAGTTATACAGCTTGAAGAAAAGGTCGATATGCTTAAAAATGAAATTGAATGCTATAAAGATTGCAATAATGAATTGCAGGAAATTGATGAAAGTGGTTTTGATGACAAATTCGTTTTACCGGAACCTAAGCCGTTTATGTCGGCAAATGCGTATAAGAAATTGATTGAACCGATGTTCAATAAGCTAAAGCAAATGGTAAAAGCGTTGATTGTAAGATGCTTTAAAGCAGAGGCACGAGCTTATAACGCAAACAGAATTGTCGGCAGGCTTCAAAATGATGTCGAAATTTATAAAAAAGATGCAAAATCATTCAGCAAGATGGCTCACAGAGCAGATAAAAAGCTTGCTCAATACAGCAAGCTTCGCAGAATAATCGGACCGAAAAATGTTGATGAAATTCTAAAAAAATCTCAACCGAGAAATAAAGAAAGATATAGGTGATTTTATGAAAAAATATATAACAGACAAAATTACAGGCATTAGCTATACTCTTGTAGGCGATGTGTATATTCCAAATCTTGTGTCGACTGATACAAATTATGAAATCGGCTATTGGGGCAGAAAACATAAGGAGTATATAAAACAATATAAGCCGGCGTTTTATACAGCCCTGCTTACTCAATGTAAACTAAATTCATACTTGCATGATGTTGATCTCAGAGCAACAGAAATGTACGATACACTAGTTAAGCAATTAGCAAAACAAGAAAGTGTTACAGAAAAACTTAAAGCAACCGATATGATGCTCTGGGTGCAAAAGATGAATAATATCCGTAATAGAGCAACAGAAATTGTAAATGCAGAGGTGATTTGTACCGTATAAACACAGCGACGGCAGGGAGTAATCCCTGCCGATTTTTCGATAGTACAAGAATGTTATAATTATATACATTTTAATTATAAATTTGTAAGGCTTTTTAAATTGACTTTTATTTTAAAATATGATAGTATGTAAGTGTGTAAACTCACATACTAATTTACAAAAGGCGGTGATTATTTGATAGCTGATAATTCCATAAAATTCTGTAATTTGCTTGCGCAAATGATAAAAGAGGCAAATTTATCAAATGTCAAGTTTTATACCGCACTTGGTATAAAGAAACCTTACTTTTATGATATTTTAAGCGGTAAAGTTAATCCACCTCCTCCTGATAGACAAATTGCAATGCTTCGGCTGCTGAATCCAAAGCCTGAACAAATAGCGTTGTTTTTTGATTTAGCTGCACAAGAACGAAATGAAGTACCTGTCGATATCGCAAAAGCCTTAGAAAATGAAGATTTGTGCAGAAAATTGAGAAATGATATAGATTACGATAAACTATTAAAGAACGGAGAATATAAAAATGAGCGATAATAAAAGAGAACAAGAGAGAACAGAACTTTACCGTACAATATGGGCGCTTGCAAATGAACTTAGAGGAAGTGTTGATGGTTGGGATTTTAAACAATATGTTTTAGGTATGCTGTTCTATAGATATATATCTGAAAACCTTACAACTTATCTCAACAAAGGTGAATGGGAAGCAGGAAATACTGATTTTGATTATGCGAAAATCAGTGATGAAGAAGCTTTAAGCGTCAAAGATGATATGGTGCAAGAAAAAGGCTTCTTTATTTTGCCCAGTGAATTGTTTGGGAATTTATTAAACAGAATTAGAAAGGCTGATAAAGACGCAAAGGATCAAGCAGAAAAAGACGGCAAAGAAGTAGAAATTGCTGATTTAGATGAGAATTTGAACGAAATATTGCAAACGAACTTTAAAAACATTGAAGCCTCTGCTATTGGCAGTCCAAGCGAAGAAAACTTCAAAGGTTTGTTTGACGATATAGATGTGAACAGCAATAAGCTCGGGCCAACAGTTATTAAGAGAAATAAAAGACTTAAAAGATTAATTACTGTTATTGGAGAAATGGATCTTGGTAATTATCAAGATAATTCCATTGACGCTTTTGGGGACACCTATGAATATTTAATGGGAATGTATGCTTCTAATGCCGGCAAAAGTGGCGGCGAATTTTTCACACCACAAGAGGTATCTGAGCTTCTAACTAAAATTTCACTTTTTGATAATAACGGTAAAATGAAAACAGAAGTAAATAAAGTATACGACCCTGCTGTGGGAAGCGGTTCGTTACTTTTGAAGTTTGCAAAAATTCTCGGTAAAGATAATGTTCGCAATGGATTTTTTGGACAGGAAATCAACATTACAACTTATAACCTTTGCCGTATCAATATGTTTTTACACGATATAGGTTACGATAAATTCAGCATTGAACACGGCGATACTTTGACTGACCCTAAGCATTGGGATGAAGAACCGTTTGAAGCCATCGTTTCAAATCCGCCTTATTCTATTAAATGGGAAGGCTCTGACAATGGAACACTGATAAACGATCCTCGTTTTTCTCCTGCCGGTGTATTGGCACCTAAATCAAAAGCGGACTTTGCTTTTATTATGCATTGTCTTAGCTGGCTTGCTACAGACGGAACAGCGGCTATTGTTTGTTTCCCCGGTATTATGTATCGTAGCGGCGCAGAACAGAAAATCAGAAAATATTTGATTGATAATAATTTTATTGAATGTATCATTCAGTTGCCTGATAATCTTTTTTATGGAACAAGCATTGCAACTTGCATTATGGTTCTCAAAAAATCAAAAGTTGACAACCAAACTTTATTTATTGATGCTTCAAAAGAATTTATCAAGTCTACCAACAGCAATAAATTGGGTGACGGAACTGCAAGCAATGAACCTAATAACATTCAGAATATATTAAATGCTTATATCAACCGAAAGACGGAAAAGCATTTTACTGCTCTTGTTAAACAAAAAGATATTGAAAATGCAGATTACAATCTTTCTGTATCAACTTATGTTGAAAGCGAGGATACAAGAGAAGCTATCGATATAGCTGTCCTTAACAAGCAAATATCTGAAATTGTTCAGCGTGAAAATACATTGCGTGCCGAGATTGATGCGATTATTGCTGAAATTGAGGAGGCGTAAATATGACATTAGGTGACATACTTTCCAAGCCTCCAATTGATGAATATAAACAAGTAGATGGGTTCTTACTTAATAAAAAAGGAAAAATAGGACAACAGGAAAAACTGATAAACTGCAACATAGCTTTGAATTATTATTGTAAAAATTGTGATGATATCCGTACTTTTTGCTCTGTAGGTAAAATCAGTTGCATTTTTGAAAGTAAAACTTTAATTAGCATTGATGGTATTTTATCATGTAATTGTGGAACTACAGTTCGGGTATGGTTCTTAGTTGAAAGCAAAAACGATATTACTCTTGCTTCACCTGAAATACGAATTCTGAAAAGAACAGAAAAGTTTTCAGAAAATGTTGCACTTATCGATAACAAATATGGAGATTTTACAGAGTTTCTTGAAAAGTCAAAAAGGGCATCAAGAGAGGGATTTGGAGCAGGTTCTGTTGTATATTTGAGATCGGTTTTTGAATCTGTTATTAAACAAGTTGGAGCAACTGAAAATATATCAGATACTTTTGTTGATAAAAACGGAAAAACACAACACAAATCAACAGAAAGATATCTTAAGGAAGTTAATGAAAAACGCAATATAATTCCTGCGGAGTTTTCCAATGATGGATACAGACTTTTTAGAGAATTAAGTGGCGTGGTACATGGTAATTGCAGTGAAAAAGAAGCTTTATTAAAATTTAATGCTTTTTATCGTTTAGTTACAGGTGTATTAGAAAAAATAAAAACCAATCAAGAGTTAATGGAAGCAATAGGAACTTTAGGCTGGAACACTGGAGGTGATGAAGATGAGTAAATTAGAACAACTTATCAATGAACTTTGCCCAGAGGGTGTAGAATACGATTTTTTATACACAGTTATGGATTATGAGCAACCTACCAAATATATTGTAAAAGATACTAAATACGATGACGAATTTGAAACACCTGTATTGACGGCGGGTCAATCTTTTATTTTGGGCTATACTAATGAGAGTACAGGTATATTTGAAGCGTCAATAGATAATCCGGTTATAATTTTTGACGATTTTACTACTTCTTTTCATTGGGTAGACTTTAATTTTAAAGTTAAATCTTCTGCAATGAAGATGTTAAGATTAAAAAGGGATAGGTCTCATGATGCAGATTTTAGATATATATATCATGTGATGAAAAACATACAATACGCTCCTGTAGACCACACTCGTCAGTGGATTGAAAAATATTCAAAGTTTAAAATTCCTCTTCCTCCTTTACCGGTACAAGAAGAAATCGTTCGTATATTAGATAAATTTACGGAACTCACTGCGGAACTCACTGCGGAACTCACTGCGGAACTCACTGCGAGAAAACAGCAATATGAGTATTATAGGGACACTGTTTTAAATTCAATTAAGCAGAGTAAATTATATCCGATAAAAGAAGTTTGTGACACAATAACTAATTTTGCAGCAGCAGGTTCTTTTGCTGAAGTTTCAAAAAAAGTGCCTTATTTATCAAAACCAGATTATGCCCAGCTAATAAGAACAGTTGATATTAAGTGCAATTATACCAATAACTCACCAATTTATATATCTAAAGATTCATATGATTATTTGTGGAGAGTTCAATTAGATACCCCATGCATTGTTTTACCTAGTGTAGGAAATTGTGGAGAAGTATATTATATCGATCCAATAAAGCTACCGTATAAATACAATGCTCTTGCTAAAAACGCGTTGCTAATTCGTAGCAGTAAAGTTAATTTGCTATATTTAAAATACACATTTGAATCTTTTGAATTTCAAAAGAAATTGAAAAAAGTCACTTCAAATATGGGACAGAGTAAATTTAATAAAACCGATTTTGAAAAATTAACTATTCCAATTCCATATCCAGAAAACAAGGAAAAATCACTTGCAGAACAACAACACATAGTTGATATCCTTGACCATTTTGACAGGCTTTGCAACGATATTAGCGAAGGGTTGCCTGCCGAAATCGAAGCAAGACAAAAGCAATATGAATATTACCGAGATAAGCTCTTAACTTTTAAGAAAAAGGAGGCGGCGGAAAATGAATAGCTTTGAAATTGTGGCAAGCTCTACTGAAAGTACGGTAGTGGCTGAGTATACACCCGAAAAAAGAAAAAGCACCGACTATCAAAGCGAAGCGGAACTTGAAAGAGATTTTATAAATCGCCTTACCAATCAAGGCTACCAATACATTACTATAAAAAGCGAACAAGACTTAATTGACAACCTCCGTACTCAGCTTGAAAAACTTAATAACTATACCTTTTTCGATAAAGAATGGAACGACTTTTACAACAGCGTTATTTCTAATGGAAATGATGGCATTGTAGAGAAAACCCGCAAAATACAGGAGGATTATCTGCAAAATCTTGTCCTCGATAACGGCTATGTAAAAAACATCAAGCTGATTGACAAAACCAACATTCATAACAATCATTTGCAGGTAATAAACCAATACGAAGAAAATGAAGGCGAACGCAAAACCCGTTATGACGTAACGATTTTGGTAAATGGATTGCCGTTAGTGCATATTGAGCTTAAAAAGCGAGGAAACGCAATTCGAGAAGCGTTTAACCAAATCAATCGATACCAGCGTGACAGCTTTTGGGCAGGCAGCGGATTGTATCAGTATGTACAGCTGTTTGTAATCTCCAATGGTACGCATACAAAGTATTATTCTAACACAACAAGATTTCAGCACATCAAAGATAATGCAGAGAAAAACGCAGCGAAAAAGAAAAAGACTTCTAATAGCTTTGAATTCACAAGTTATTGGGCGGATGAGAAAAACCGTACCATCCCGGACCTTGTGGACTTTACAAAAACCTTTTTTGCAAAACATACGCTGCTTAATATTTTGACTCGTTACTGTGTATTTACTTCAGAGGATTTATTGTTGGTAATGCGTCCTTATCAAATTGCGGCAACCGAAAAAATTCTAAATCGCATTATCGTTTCTACTAATCTCAAAAAAACCGGTAGAAAAGAAGCAGGCGGTTATATTTGGCATGCAACCGGAAGCGGCAAGACTTTAACCAGCTTTAAAACCGCACAGCTTGCTCAAGGATTGAATTTCATCGATAAAGTATTGTTTGTTGTTGATAGAAAAGATCTTGACTACCAGACAATGAAAGAATATGACAGGTTTGAAAAAGGTGCTGCCAACAGCAACACCTCTACTAAAATTCTGCAAAAACAAATGGAAGATGATAATGCAAGGATCATCATCACAACTATACAAAAGTTAGATAAATTCATATCTAAGAACAAAGAACATGAAGTTTATAAAAAACATATTGTTATGATTTTCGATGAATGCCACCGTTCTCAGTTCGGAGATATGCACAAGTCGATTACAAAGCATTTTAAGAATTATCATATTTTTGGTTTTACGGGTACGCCGATTTTTCCATCAAATTCTAACAGTTCCAATGCACCTAATATGCGTACTACGGCACAGGTTTTCGGAGGTGAATCGGACGAAAACGGAAATAAAGTAAGACCACTGCACGCATACACCATTGTAGATGCCATTCACGATGGTAATGTATTGCCATTTAGAATTGATTATATCAATACGATTAAAAACCCTGAAATTTTATATGACAAGCAAGTAAAAGCAATTGACCGTGAAAAAGCTTTGCTTGACCCTAAAAGAGTATCTGAGATTACACAATACATTCTTGAACATTTTGAGCAGAAAACTTATCGCAATCAAAGCCGTTCCTATTATGACCATAAAGTGATTACGAATGTAGAAAAAATGGCAAAGTCCAAGAATAATACGGTATCAGAGCAAAAAACAACTGCAAAAGTAAATGGTTTCAATTCAATTTTTGCAGTCGCATCTATTCCGGCAGCGATTGCATACTACAATGAATTTAAAAAGCAAATGGAGGAAACAGGTCACAAATTAAATATTGCTACGATATTCAGCTTTAATCCAAACGAAGAAGATCCGGATGATATCTTGCAAGATGAGAATTTTGACACAAGCGGTCTTGATCAGACTTCACGGGATTTTCTTGACAGTGCAATTGATGATTATAATGAGTTATTTAATGTTAGCTACGATACATCTGCGGATAAATTTCCAAACTACTATAAAGATGTATCATTGAGAATGAAAAATCGTGAGATTGATTTGCTGATCGTAGTTAATATGTTTCTAACGGGATTTGATGCAACCACCTTAAACACTTTGTGGGTAGACAAGAATTTAAAAGATCACGGTTTGATACAAGCGTTTTCTCGTACCAATCGTATTTTGAACTCGGTTAAAACATTTGGAAATATCGTTTGTTTCAGAAATCTTGAGACGGCCACTAATAATGCCTTAGCGCTTTTTGGTGATAAAAACGCAAGAGGTATGGTTATTCTAAAAACTTACAATGAGTATATGAATGGCTATGAAGATGAGCACGGAAAACATATTGAAGGTTATAACGAGCTTGTAGCCAGACTGGTAAATGAATTTCCGATAAGCAGTCAAATCATCGGCGAGGATAACGAAAAAGAATTTATAAAACTGTTTGGTCGCATTTTGAAATTGAGAAATATTTTAAGGTGTTTCGATGATTTTGAAAGCGACAGTTCTGTATCCGTTAGAGATTTACAGGATTATCAAAGCGTTTATATTGACTTATATCAAGATTATGTTAAAAAAAGCGACATTGAAAAAGAACGAATCAACGATGATATTGTCTTTGAAATTGAACTTATTAAGCAGGTCGAGGTCAATATAGATTATATCTTGATGCTTGTTGCCAAATATCACGAATCAAATTGTGAGGATAAAACGATTCTTGCTAATATTAATAAATCAATAGATGCAAGTGTTGAGCTACGCAGTAAAAAAGCCTTAATTGAGGGATTTGTTGCCCAAATGACAGTAAAAACAGATGTTGAAAGGGACTGGAAAGACTTTGTTAAGAAGCAAAAAGAACAGGACTTAGAAGCAATTATCAAAGATGAAAAATTAAAACACGATGAAGCTCAAAAATTTATAGAAAACTCTTTCAGAGATGGTGGAATAAAAACCACTGGAACAGATCTTGATAAAATATTACCGCCAATTTCAAGATTTTCAGGAGGTTCAAATAGGGCTTTGAAAAAACAAACTGTCATTGATAAGCTAAAAGACTTTTTTGAAAAATATTTCGGCTTAGTATAACACAAAACCGCTACCGATTTTAAACCGGCAGCGGTTTTAACTATGTGAAAATTAATTTTTGGATTTTGATATTTTTACTAACTTCTGATTGATTTTGCCATTTTATTATTTCTCCTCTTGTTGCCACTTGCTATCTAAAGCAGTCCACTTTCCTTCAAATTCTTTATTTTCAACTGCTGCCGTAAACGGCTCCGTTAAAAATTTTTTGATGGATTTCAGCACTGTGCTAAAATCATCAGTCTTAGTATTGATTTTATGAGTAAATGCTTTCCATTTCTTTTGCATTTCTTCATCATCAGCAAAAGCAGTTATCCGATCAAATTGTTCAATAGTAAAGCTATGACCACGATTTTCAAATGTTCTTTTTAATGATTCTGTTAATGTTTTACCGTTAAAATCAAATTTATTTGCAAGATAATAAATGTCGTAGTAATCCTTCATTCTGCTTGAGAATTCCATAAGGTCTAATATTGCATCGATCTTTTCCGCAATGGTTGTTTCAAGCGAGTATGTATTTATGATTGGAGAAGGAAAATCTTTTAGCTGTGTAGGAATTGACCTTTTTTCTTGATTTGGTACAATTACATCACCAACACCGAAATCAATACTAAAAGGAGTTCGTGTGTTTTTGATGTGTGCAACAATAGAGGCACTGATTCCGGCATACTTCTTTGCGACTGAAATAGGTGAAACACTTTTAATTTCAAATGTTATAAAGTTATTTCCGGTGTCTATAGCTATAATTTCTTCAAGGATTGCACGAAGTTGTTCAGGTGTGTTTGGTAATTTTCTCAGAAGAAAATCTACATCTACTGTAACTCTGCTGTCAAAGTCAGTTATTGAATAGATAAATAGTCCACCCTTAAGTACTAAATTATCTGCATATTTTGAATTTTGCAACCGGCGTAAAAATTCTTCTTGGCAAAACAGTTGCATACATAGCTGATAGCTTCGACCGGTTTCTTTCGCTTTATTTTTTAATCTTGTAAGTACGGATGCGGCAATATCAGCCATTCAGCAGCACCTCCATAACACTCATCATTTTTGTATATACATGCATTTCTTTTGCATATTTTGAAAGATTTAAAAGATTCTTTTTATCGTCCGAAACATACGCATTAAGTGCTTTATTAAATGTTTCGCTATCAAGCTTTGTGCGATACTTAAAACAGTCGCAAATAGTCCTTTCACGGTCGTAAACAGGGAGTGTTACACCGTTAAAATCACCTATTGTTTTTCCGAGTTCAATTATATTCTTTTGAACATAATATGCTTTGATAGGCACTTCTTGGATATTTGAAATTTGATTTCTGTAAGTTCGAGGAACTGCTATCGACCATTCTCTTGGAGCAAAGTCACTGTATCCATAATGAAACAAAGCCGATTCAACGCAAACTGTTCCATAAGGTAATAAATTTGATATTAGCTGTTCTTCACTTATGTTGTAATTATTAGGAAGTTGGTAAAAGCCATTTCGTATTCTCTCGATAACACCATCTTTGCACAATTTTGCAATATCATAATTTGTAAGTCCCACATTTTTAAAATCGGAAGTTTTTGCGATTGCGCCAACATTTTGAAAAACATTTTTTGCAATTTTTTCTTTAGACAACGGCTCACCAACTTTCTGCGTACAGTTATCAAAATTTGTACGCAAATTTATTATAGCAATATTTTTAATAAAATACAACATTTTTTGAAAAATAGCCATGCAATTATAGATATAATTATATAAACTGCACTTAAACAGATATAAAAGATAGCTTTATCACTTTAAAGTGTTGACTTCGGTATGCACCTATGATACAATACAAACGATGTGGCAGATGGTGATACTGTTTTGATACTGTAAACTTTGAGTTACAAAAACTCAGTAAAAACGGTTAGATTATCTGTATAAAAACAAAATATTTACTAAACAAAAAAGTTTAGTAAATGATCGAATTGAGCGAGTGGGAATAGTTTCCCTTGGTTTAGATGTGGCTAAAACCTAAGTAATATCAAGGGTTTCGGGACTTGACACTTTTTGAACAACCGTTTTTGCAACACTTTTGCAACACTTTTTTTCAAAAACGTGTTTTGCAACAGATGAAATAGTCCCCCTTGGCTTGCAACTAACCTCCAAAATCGCATAATTTTTAAGGCTTTTGCCCTGTTTTGGGCAGAAGCCTTTTTTGCATATTTGATAAAATTTTCTCTTTAATATATCATCAAATCAGATAAAAACAGCGAGGTGGATAGTATGAAAGGAGAAAAATACCATATATATTTAAGTACAAAAGAAAGAAACGAAATTGTTGCTTTCCTTATAAATCTAAAAAACAAATTGATTGAACAAGGCAGATACACCGACGCCGTCGATGATGTTCTCTGCAAAGTGCTTTCTGCCAAGAAGAGAAAGCTCAAAATCAAATAATCTTGCCACGAAATAAGACCGCCTACACGATGTAAGCGGTCTTATGTTTTAGTTCGATAAACTGGAATTTATATTGCAATCATTTTTTCTTTAATTCTAGAATATTCTTCTCGATCTGCTGTATAGCCCCCCCCCTGAAATCATCATCCGTTTTTCCTGTCGGATCTTCAAGTTTCCAGTTGTCATCAAACGCTCTGCCGATAAACGGACAACCTACATCACAACCCATGGAGATGGAGATGTCTGGCTCCGGGATGCTTGATATCAGCTTAGAATACTGCTTTTTCTCCATGTCGATGCCGTATAAAGCTCCTTCATGAAACGGACGGCATCCTGATTGATCTGGGGCGCAGCAAGTATGATGGAATCCTTCAGGAAATCAATGCCCGTATGATTCTGTATAATTTCTGTGAATTAGTGACTTCTCACACTGTGGTAAAAACATCTAAAAATGCCAAACACGTCTATAAAATTAATTTCGCCACCGCAGTAAACATATACAGGGCATATCTCAAACACGGCGGTAACGAAACAGAGTCCATGCTTCTCATACAAAAGTATCTGACACCTGTCAAGTACAATCGAAAATATCCTATCCACCTCCGTCCAAAGAGAAATAGGAATTTCATGTATCGGGTTGCATAAATCTCGTTACCATTATACTGCATTATGAGGCAGATATGCAATCTGTCTTTTTGTCATAAAAAACCTTATCTAAATGACATTGAATGATTTATTTTCTATCTAAAATTTTATTAAACCGACTAAAGACTCCATAGTTTGTGTGTTTGACTTACTGTTTATATCTATCTTCTCCTAAATATTTTTCTAGTCATTGCAATATAAAATTGCTTATACAGTCTCTCCCTTAAGAGTCCTGGTATTCTGGATAATATACAGAGCGACCGATATGACCATCATTATAGCGCACAAACCAATCAACAGATCTGATACCATCGGTGTAATGTGGAACCATATAATATGCACCGCTGCAGTTCCATATAATAAAAAGGTTACTATCTTTCCATGCCAGTCTGCACCATGTACTTTTCCTGTCTTTTGTATCACAAGACATCCACTGACTACCATATACAGCTCCTTACCTGCCATTATTACGATTAAAAGAAGCACATGCGGAAAACGAGTAAACAGACAGATTAACATCGCTGCCTGTGTCAGCTTATCAGCCACCGGATCAAGTATTTTTCCTAAATTACTAATCCTATGGAATCTTCTTGCGATATATCCATCA
>ERZ779861.1676-NODE-1676-length-23903-cov-8.638586_pt1 | contig 23903 bp, 11 predicted proteins | sample MGYA00511558_ERZ779861 | MGnify/ENA primary metagenome ERZ779861 (study PRJEB29588, sample SAMEA2163432) | human gut metagenome | biome: human gut; feature: human-associated habitat; material: faeces | place: Denmark | collected 2008/2010 ...
GAGCGGCAGGCGGGGCAGGCACGGAACACGTGCGTTTCCGTGTCTGCCGGACGCGGCGTGCGTTTACAGTTACAGAAGGGGGACTTCACCTTGCTCAGGAAACCGAGCCATGCGGCGTTCTCACGCTGGCGGGCGGTGATGTTCCGCGACAGGAAGCGGCAGACCGACCAGACCATTGCCCCGACCGACAGCACGTACAGTACCGCGCCCGCAATGCGGAAGCCGGGCAGGGAAGTGCCTGCTCCGACAACGCTCAGGGCGGCGCCGACAAACAGCGCGACCAGTACGAAAATCAGTAACGCGCTGTACAGAGCATCGTTGCGAGCGTACCGCCCCATGAAGAACCGGGTAAGCTTCCCTCGGAAATCAGCCATGTACAGCCTCCCCTCCGGTGCCCGTGCGTTTGGCGTTGGCGAGCATCAGCTTGATGCGGTTTTCCTGATTGATCTGCGTAGCGCCGGCGTCGTAGTCGATGGCGACCAGATTGACTTCCGGATGCCGCTCCTTGATAGGCTTCATCATGCCCTTGCCCACGATGTGGTTGGGCAGACAGCCGAAGGGCTGTGCGCAGACGATATTGCGCACGCCTTCGTCGATCAGTTCCAGCATCTCGGCAGTCAGCAGCCAGCCCTCACCCATTTTCATGCCCATACCCATGTAGCCCGCCGTCATGGTGGCGGTATGGCGGAAGGAGGTCGGCGGCGTGAACAGGTCGTTCTCCCGGATGGCGCGGATCAGATCGTCCTGCTTGTGCAGGAAGAAGCGATATGCGATCTTATAGATGCGGGACTTGAAAAAGCGCAGTCCGTACAGTTTGTAGTCCATGATGGAGTCTGTGATGGAGTACAGGAAGAAGTCCACCAGCCCGCCCATGACAGGTTCGGCGCCCTCGGAGATCAGGAACTTTTCCAGCTGATTGTTGCCCAGCGCGGAGAATTTGACGAATATCTCGCCCACGATGCCCACCTTGAGTTTGGGCGCCGTCCGGCGGGCGCCGACGCCGTCAATGGCGGCGAAGTCCGCGATGATGCGGCGGTAGGTTGCCTTGACATCACGGTAGCGCAGGCGTCCGGAGGTCATCTCCTCCGCCAGACGGGTGCTCCACTCGTCCGCGAGTGCCTCTGCCGTGCCGGGAACGGTTTCGTAGGGGCGGCACTGATTGAGCAGGAGCATGATGAGATCTCCGTACAGGATGGCGTACAGTCCTTTGTGCAGCAAGGGGAGCGTGATTTTGAAACCGGGCATCTGCTCCAGTCCGACCGTGTTGAGCGAGATGACCGGTACATAGGCGTAGCCTGCCCGGATCAGCGCCTTGCGCAGCAGCGCGATGTAGTTGGAGGCGCGGCAGCCGCCGCCGGTCTGTGTCAGCAGCAGGGCGACTTTGTGCGGGTCGTACTGTCCGCTCTCCAGGGCGGCGATGAACTGCCCGACGATCAGAATGGCAGGGTAGCAGGCATCGTTGTGGACGTACTTCAGTCCGGCATCAATGACCGGGCGGCTGTCGCCGTGCAGTCCGATCTCCAGCGGCTCGGTCTTGTAGCCGAACCGCGCGAACACGCGGGACACGATGCGGAAATGGCGCGGCAGCATGGTGGGCATGAGAATGGTATAGGTCTTGCGCATTTCCTCTGTAAAGATGACACGCTCCGGTTCGGCGTTCCGATCCGGCGTGTCGCATCCGGCACATCCGGCGCAACCGGAGCCGTCAGCGCCCGCGCAGGCGGTGCGCCGGTCTTTCGACGTCTCAGGCATGGTTCTGTCCTCCCTTCATGGCGGAGCGCGACGGCGCGGCAGAAGTCTGTGCCGTCTGCCCGGCGGTTGCGTCCGGGAGTGAATGCGGCTTTTCCGCCAGCTCCAGCGCTCCGATAAGGCTCCGCAGACGGATAGTCACGGCGCCCAGATTGGTGATCTCGTCGATTTTGATCTGCGTATACAGCTTGTCGCCGCGCTCCAGTATCTCCCGCACCTCGTCCGTCGTGATGGCATCCAGTCCGCATCCGAAGGAAACGAGCTGCACCAGCTGTACATCCGGGTGCGCAACGGCGTACCGCGCGGCGGCATACAGGCGGGAATGGTACGTCCACTGGTTCAGCACATGGACAGGCGCGGGTTGAGTCAGTCCGGTGATGCTGTCCTCTGTCACGACGGCAAAGCCGAGAGATGTCGCCAGCCGATCGATGCCGTGCCCGATCTCCGGGTCGATGTGATACGGTCGCCCGGCAAGGATCATGATGCGGCTCCCGCGCTCTCTCGCCCACGCGACGGCTGCCTCCCCCTCGCGCCGGATGTCCGCCATCCAGGCTTCGTAGGCAGTCAGTCCCGCCTGCACGGCGCGGCTTATCTGCCGGTGCGTAAAGCCGCCGAAGCGATCCTTCAGCAGGCGGTACAGCTCCTTCGCCAGCTGCCTGCTGTCGTTGATATTGAGGTAGGGGTACAGGAAATTGACACCCTGCAACGAGTCCATGTTGCCTGCCAGCAGTTCGGAGTAATAGGCAACCACGGGGCAGTTGTAGTGATTGTCCCCGGTGTGTTCGTCCATGTTGTAGGTCAGGCAGGGGTAGAAGATCGCGTCCACGCCGCGCGCGATCAGATCCTCCATATGCCCGTGCATCAGCTTGGCGGGATAGCAGGCGGTGTCGGACGGAATGGAGTACTGTCCGCGCAGGTACAGACTCCGCGAGGAAGGACCGGAGAAGATCACCCGGAAGCCAAGCTCGGTGAAGAAGGTGAACCACAGCGGCGCCAGCTCGTACATACCCAGTGCCAGCGGCAGACCGACTGTGCCGCGTCCGCCGTCGCGGGCGGATTCCGCCAGCGCCTCGATCTTTTCGCGCTTGTAGCGGTGCAGGTCGGGGACGATATCGACGCCCTCGGGCAGTTTTCCGCCGGCACCGCGTTCGCACTTGTTGCCGGAGATGTACTTTTCTCCTCCCGCAAAGGTGTTGATGATAAGGTGGCAGTTGTTGCCGCACCCGTGGCAGGTGGCTGCCTTGGAGGTGTGCGTGAAGGCGGCGACGCCCTCGGCGGACAGGGTGGAGGACTTCTCAAGTCCCAGCGAACGGGCGTACAGCGCCGCGCCGTAGGCGCCCATCAGTCCGGCGATGCCGGGACGAATGACTTCCCGCCCGATCTCGCGCTCAAAGGAGCGGAGAACAGCGTCGTTGAGGAAGGTGCCGCCCTGCACCACGATCTCGTGCCCCAGCTCATCGGCACTGCTGGCGCGGATGACCTTGTAGATGGCGTTTTTGACGACGCTCCGGGAAAGGCCTGCCGAAATGTCGCCGACACTGGCGCCGTCCTTTTGCGCCTGCTTGACCGAGGAATTCATGAACACGGTACAGCGTGTCCCCAACTCGACCGGCGCCTTTGCAAACAGACCCAGCCGCGCGAATTCCTCCACACCGTAGCCCATGGATTTGGCGAAAGTCTCAATGAAGGAGCCGCACCCGGAGGAGCATGCCTCGTTGAGCATGATGGAGTCGATGGCGTTGTTGCGGACCTTGAAGCATTTGATGTCCTGCCCGCCGATATCCAGGATGAAGTCCACGTTGGGATTGAAGTAGCGGGCGGCGGTGAAGTGCGCCATGGTCTCGACCAGCCCCCGGTCGATGTGAAAGGCGTGACGGATCAGCTCCTCGCCGTAGCCGGTGACGCAGGAGCCTTTGATGGTGATATGATCACCGCACAGGCGGTATATTTCGGTGAGCTGTTCCTGCACGATGCTGACCGGATTGCCCCGGTTGGAGTCGTAGTAGGCGTACAGAATCTCCCCGTCCCTGCCCATCAGCACCAGCTTGGTGGTGGTGGAGCCGCAGTCGATGCCAAGGAAAGCATCGCCGCTGTAATCCGCCGGGTATACCGCCTTGGCGGTCGCGCGGTTGTGGCGTTCGCAGAATGCGCGGTACTCCTCCTCGGAGGCGAACAGCGGCGGGGTGTGCGCCGTTGTGGGCATGGAGCGGCAGGATTCCTCCACGTCAGCGAGCAGAGCGTCCATGTCGGTTTCCCAGTCTTGCCCGGCGGCGTACAGTGCCGCGCCCAGCGCGACCGACAGCCGACCGTATTCCGGGAACAGTGCGTGTTTGTCATCCAGCTTCAGCGCTTCCCGGAATGCCGCGCGCAGTCCCTGACAGTAGTACAGGGGACCGCCCAGGAACATGACTTTTCCTCCGATGCGCCGCCCCTGCGCCAGTCCGGCGATGGTCTGGCTGGCAACGGCGGCATAAATGCTGGCGGCAATGTTTTCCTTGGCGGCACCCTGATTCAGCAGTGGCTGGATGTCGGTCTTGGCGAATACGCCGCACCGCGAGGCGATGGGGTAGATGCGCGTGTGGCGCAGGCTCAGCTCGTCCATTTTCTCAATGGTCAGGTCAAGCAGGGTAGCCATCTGGTCGATGAAGGCGCCCGTGCCGCCGGCACAGGTTCCGTTCATGCGCTCATCCAATCCGCCGTCGAAGAAGATGATCTTGGCATCCTCCCCGCCCAGTTCAATGACGGCGGATGTGTCCGGTTCCAGCCGGCGCACGGTTTCGGCGGTGGCAAAAACCTCCTGGACGAACGGGATATTCGCCGCGCGTGCCAGTCCCAGCCCGGCGGAGCCGGATATGGCGACGCGGACGCGTCGATTCCCAACCAGCGGCTGAACGCGCCGGAGCAACTCCAGCGTCTTGGGACGCACCTGCGAAAAGTGCCGCTCGTAGCAGGAGTAGACCAGCCGCCCGCTCCCGGCGGGACATCCCGCCTCGCCGCAAAAGACGACGATTTTAGCGGTCGTGGAGCCGATATCAATGCCGATAACGGCGATCTCGCCGTCGCCCATGGTCAGCGATCCGGGGACACCCGATGACTGCAATGCCGTTTTGTTTTCCGTTTCGATCTGCATATGTGAATCTCCTGTTTCCCGGCAGGGGGACGCCTGTCGGGTTTCCTGACAAAATACCTTCCTATATGATACCACGCAAAAATGAACCCCGTATAAACTGCCCGCGACGCAGTGTGAATTTTTCTGCGAAACAGAATCGCCCGGAGGCATATATCCTCCGGGTCACTGCGGTTTGTTCGGGATCACGCTTTGCTGAACGGCAGTTTTTCCAGCTCCGCCCGGCTGTACCGGTAGCGGTTGCCGCAGAAGCGGCAGACGATCTCCAACTCCTCCGGTTTTCCCTCGGCGACTTGCTCCGCCAGCAGTTTTTCCACCTGGGCGCGCCCCAGCGATGCCATGACGGCGTCCATCCTTTGCCGGGAGCAATTGCAACGGTAGCCGACCTCCAGCTCGTCGAAAATATCATACGGGATACCCTGCAATGCGACATCAGCAATGGCGCGGTTATCCATCCCGTCCCCGATCATGCGGCTGATGCGGGACAGGGCACCGGCGTTGCGCTCCAGTTTGGTGATGGTACCCTCATCGGCAAAGGGGAGCAGCTGGATGAGGATGCCGCCTGCCGCCCGGCAGGAATGGTCGGTGTCTACCAGCACGCCCAGCGCACACAGCGTGGGGAGCTGTTCGCTTTGCGCGAAGTACCCGGTCACGTCTTCGGCGATCTCGCCGCTGGTCAGCGGAGCCGAGCCGACCTCGGGCTGTTCGCCGCCCAGATCCTTGATGACCTGTACCAGCCCGTTGCTGCCGACCAGCCCGCCGACATCCAGCTTTCCGTCTGCGCGGAGCGGCAGATCGGCGTTCGGATTCTGCATGTAGCCGCGAACATTGCCGCGCCAGTCGCTGACGGCGAGTATCCGCCCGGCGGGACCCCCGCCGTCGATGGACAGCGTCAGGGTATCGGTCTCCTCACCCAGCATACAGCCCATCATGGAGGCTACCGTCAGCGTGCGCCCCAGCGCGGCGGTTGCCGTTGGGGACGGAGTGTGGCAGCGTATGGCGCTGTTTACGATGTCGGTTGAATGGATGACGTGGATGCGGGCGCTCCCGTCCTGCGTCATGGCTCGAAGAATTTTACTCATGATACTCCGTTTTTCCTTTCCGTACCGTGTCCGTCCGGGCACAGGTACCAGTCCCCGGTCTTGCGGGTGCGGGCAACGATGTGCCAGCGCGTATCGCTTTCCCCGGCGGGAGTGAAATCAAACCCGCCGAAGATGCCGCACAGGTCAAAGCCGGCGCGATCCAATGCCGTTTCCAATTCCCCGCGGCTGAAGCAACGCTCGGTCTGCACCTCGTCGGTGCGGACATAGCGCCCGTCCTTCTCCTCCCGGAACACCGACAGGTAGAAGCGGCACAGGTGCGTGCCGGGGTCGTACTCGTTCTGCCAGCCGCAGTATACCGCCGGCGCGCTCGGTTGTCCGTCTGCCGCCGGGGCGGTATCCTCCAGTATATAGGCATTTCCGCCGTAGACCTTTTCAAAGGTTACGGGGCTGTTTACATCAAAGACCAGCAGTCCGCCCGGCGCGATATACAGGTACAGGCAGGCAAGGCAGGCGTCCAGGTCGCCGTCTCCGCACAGGTAATTGATGCTGTCCAGACAGCAAACGGCGGCGTCAACCGTGCCGTACAGTTCAAAGGAGCGCATATCCTGGCAGAGGAAGAGCGGTGTCGTCACCCCGGCGGGCAGCTCGTCCGTTCCCGCTTCGTCCAACAGCCGGATCGTGCGTTCGGTGCTTTTGCGGTACGCCTCGGCAAGCATATCCTCACTGCCGTCAATGCCGATCATGTCATACCCCCGATCGGCAAGGGGGAAGGTCATGCGCCCCGTGCCGCAGGCGAGATCCAGCACGATGCGCGGGCGTGCGGGCAGGAAGCGGTCAAAGCACGCCTCCAGAAAGGCACTCCAGCGCCCGTAGTCTATCTCCCGGTTGAGGCAGTCGTACACGCCTGCCAGCGCCTGATAGCCGCTGTACACGGTCAGCTCCGGTCGGTGCCGTCGCCCGACGGCTCTGCCGCGTCCAGACGATCCAGCACCTTGTTGTATCCGTCGTTTCCGTACTTGAGACAGCGGTTCACGCGGCTGATGGTGGCGGTGCTGAGTCCCGTCCGTGCGGCGATGTCCGTATACACGCAGTTGTTGCGCAGCATCCGCGCCGCCTGCATCCGGCGGGACATTTCCTGCAGTTCAGAAACTGTGCACAGATCCTCAAAAAAGCTGTAGCAGTCCTCGACTGTTTCCAGCGTCAGGATGCCCCGGAACAGGCAGTCCAGTTTTTCGTCCTTCAGTTTGCTCGGCATGACTGTATTCGTCCTTTCGCGCGCAGACGGCGGCACCGATCTGTGCGTCTCCGTCTGTTTTTTGGGGGTTCAGCAGGGTTTTCTGCTTTTGCAATTTTTGCGGCAGGGGCTTTCCGAAACTTTTCCGTTTTTCTCCCTGCGGCAGACCTGCTATGCTGTAACAGTATAGCACATTCCCTCGCTGAAGTAAAGAAGAATTTGTAAACTGTCAGGGCGGCTATCCTTCGCGAAGAAAAGCCGGGGACTCCTGATGGGAAGTCCCCGGAAAACCATTACGATAATGGTCGCCCGGAGATGCCGCGTGGCGGTTCCGCCGGGCATCGCGGAGCCGATTCCGCCGCGCCCTCATATTCCGAGGCACAGCGATGCAATGCCGAAATAAACCAGCAGAGTCAGCGTGTCCACAATGGTGGTGAGGAACGGACTTGCCATGACAGCCGGGTCAAAGCCAATCTTCTTTGCGCCGATCGGCAACAGTGTGCCGATGAGCTTGGCAATCAGGATCGCCGTGGCAATGGTCGCGCAAACCACCAGCGACACGCGGACATTTTCCCACGTGAAGTGCAGGCGGAAATCCACCAGCATGGTTTTGACAAAGCAGGCGGTTCCGACGGTCGCGCCACAGAGCAGTGCCACGCGGAACTCCTTCCACAGGATCCGCAAGACGTCGGACGGCTCAATATCGCCGACCGACATACTGCGGATAATGGTCACGGAGGTTTGCCCGCCCGCATTTCCGCCGGTATCCATCAGCATGGGAACAAAGACGGTCAGTATCGGGAGCGCCGACAGCGCACCCTCAAAATGCCCCAGAATCGTGGAAGTGAAGGTCGCGGATACCATCAGCAGCAACAGCCACGGGATGCGCTTGGACCATGTTTCCAGAACGCCTGTCTTGAGGTATGGCTTGTCTGTCGGAACGATAGCCGCCATCTTTTCGATGTCCTCGGTCACCTCGTCCTCCATGACGTCCATGGCGTCATCGACGGTGACGATACCGACCAGCCGGTGTTCTCTGTCCACGATCGGCAATGCCAGTAAATCATACCGGGAAATCAGCGAGGCGACCGTTTCCTTGTCGTCCAGCGTGGAGGCGCAGATGACGTTTTCGTCCATGATATTCTCGATGCTGTCGTCCGGCTTGGCGAACAGCAGTGTCCGCAGCGGGACGATACCCTGCAGAACCCGTGCCGCATCGGTCACGTAGGCAACATACACGGTTTCCTTGTCAATTCCGGTCTTGCGGATGTGGTCTACCGCCTGCGCGCAGGTCATATCCCGGTGCAGGTCGATGAATTCGGCTGTCATAACCGATCCGGCGCTGTCCTCCGGGTAGGCAAGGAAGCGGTTGATGGCGGCGCGCGTTTCCGGCTGGGCATTCCGCATGACCCGGTGCACGATGCTCGCGGGCAGCTCCTCCAGCATATCCACGGCATCGTCCAGCGACAGGTCCTCCACGATTGCGGACAGTTCCCGGTCGCTCATGGCAAGGATGATGCGCTGCTGCTCCTCGACATCCAGTTCGGCAAACACGGCTGCCGCCTGATCCTTGCTCAGCAGCTTGAACACTGCCGGAAGCCGCGCCGCCGGCAGTTCGGCGAAGAAGTCCGCGATTTCAACAGGCAGCAACGCATCCAGTTCCGCGCGGAAATCCACATACCGGCGGGTGTTGAGCATATCAGTCAGGCGCTCGAAGGTGTCCTCGACCTCCTGCGTATGCTGTTCGGACTCGGTCGGCTCCTCTTTCCCGTCCCCCTCGTGGGGTGTATCGGTCTCCTCCGGCTCATGAGCCGGATCCGGTTCCGGGGGATGGGGCAGCTGACATTCTTTGGGTGTCGTGTCGGCTGTACTTTCACAGCCGATACCTGCCCCTGATTCGTCAGGTGTCATGTTCATGTCTGTTCCGTCGTCTGACGGCACGGCGTCGTTCCGGTTCAGGCGCTCATCGCGCCCGTCGTTCGTGTTTTCGTGCTTCATAACGATCCATCCCCCGTTTCTTTGCTTGATTTGAACGTGGGGCAGTCGGCACGCAAACCCGCTCCCCACCGGCAAGCGGTCGGAACATACCGTCCGCAAGCGGTAACAGTATAGCACCGTCGGCAGGATTTGTCAAGCTGTTTTTTGGATTTTTACACGATTTGGGCGCGGTTTCGTCAGATTTTCATCATTTTACGGAATTAGTATGCCCGCCCTTCTTTTTTTCGTCCAATTTTATGGTTTTTCTCCGGATATATCGGATTTTGCCCGTTCCGCGCGTAAAAAAAGAGCCGGAGAATCCCGCGCGGGACTCTCCGGTGTCATGCTTACTTCAGAACTTGTCGCTCAGTTTGTACTGGAGGCAGGGGCAACCGTTCTCGATGGGGTACACGATTTCGTTGGGTGCCGCCCAGCGCACGGCATTCTTGAGAATGCGCTGTACGTACGGGTTATAGAAGGAACGGCAGAACTCGTGACCGGGCTGGAAGTAGAAAATCTTGCCTGCGCCACGGTAGTAGCACAGACCGGAGCGGAAGATAAACCCGTCCTCATACCAGCTGCCGAACACCAGTTCGTCCGGCTGGGGTATGTAAAACGGCTCGCAGTACAGCTCCTCAAACAGCTCAAAGTGGTCGGGGATACCGGCGGCAATGGGATGTCCGGGCAACAGATTCCACACTATTTCGTTCTGGTCACGTCCCCACGACAGGTTGCCGTTTGTGCCGACGACCTCCCGGAACACCTTGGAGTGATGCCCGGAGTGCAGGACAATCAGTCCCATTTTGCCGCGGTAAACGCGGTCGCGGATCTTGGCGACCAGCTCGTCCGACACCTCATGGTGTGCCATATGTCCCCACCAGAACAGCACATCGGTGGTGTTCAGCACCTCGTCGGGCAGACCCTGCTCCGGGTCGTCCAGCGCCGCCAGACGGATGTTCAGAGTCGGATCGGTCTCAAGGAAGGACTTGATGCATCCGTGGATGCCGTCCGGGTAGATGTCCCGGCAGGCAGGCTCCTGCCGTTCGTGGCGGTACTCATTCCAAATGGTAATGTTCAACTGCTTCTCTGCCATTGTTTTGGTCTCCTTTACCCATTTTAATATATTATTGCTCTCAAAAACAGAGGGTCAGACATCAATGCACAGCCCGTCATAAGCGGGTGTGACGCCCAGCGGGGCAAGGCGCTCCCGCAGTCGATCCGGACCGGTATGCAGGGTGCGTGCCATGTGCGACACGTAGAATCTGACGTCCGGGGCAAAGCGATCGTACTTACGGAAGGTGCGGAGCATCAGCTCCAGCATATCCAGCGTATTGTGTTCAAAGCTGCGCCAATCATCCGGTGCCGTCTCGCCGCAGGTCAGCTCCAGCACCACGGCATTGACGGGCTGATCCTTGATGGCGTTCCACGAGGTCGTGGGTATCCATGCGCTGTCACAGCCGTAGTACAGCAATCGCTCCCCGTCGCCGATAAGATACAGGCGCGTTGTTTCCTCCGGATCATCGGTCGCGTGATTGGAGCGCAACGACAGTACCCGGTACCCGCCGATGGGGTAGGCAAGCTCCGGTCGGACACGGGTATCCACGAAAGCAATGCGGCTCGTGCGCGCATCTCCGAGTGCCGCACGCAGGCTGCGCAGGCACGCCATATCGCCCCACAGGGTACAGTCCCGCCCGGCGCACAGGCGCTCGACGGTTTCCGGACAAAAATGATCGCTATGCGTGTGGGTGACAAGGATATTCTTCACGCCGTCCAGTATATGTGGGTCATTGCTATGCTCCGCATAGTGAAACACGTGCGGACCGGGATCAATCAGCAGATCGCGATTGACCAGCACCGACGAGAATCGCCGATGAAAAACGCCGGGTGTGTAGGCGTTAATGTCCCAGTCCGCCGCGCCGGTTCCGAGAAAGGTCAGCTTCACGGTACAACACCTCCTGCCATCGCGCCGTCATGCGGTCAGCCGAGCACCGACGAAGCGATCTGCTGAGCCAGCGCGCGAACCGCCTCTTCCTGACCGGGTGCCAGCGTGGAACGCAGAGTCAACGTCGGCTCCAGCACAGTGGTGTTTTTCAGCGGCGTCAGCAGTTCGCGCATCAGCTTGCCGGAAGCGGGCGCCCAGCTGCCGTTTTCAATCAGCGCAACCGTCCGCCCCTGCCAGTTGTGCGCGACCAGATCGTGCAGCAGTGTCTCCATACTCACAAAAATGCCGTTGTTATAGGTCGTTGCGGCAAAAACCACGTGCGACACACGGAACGCCTCTGCCAGCACATACGACGGATGCACCGCCGACACATCGAACATCCGGATGCGGTGCACGCCTGCCTCGGCAAGATAGCCTGCCAGCAGTTCGGCTGCCGCCTTCGTGCCGCCGTAAACCGATGCATACGCAACGAGAACGCCGCGCTCCTCCGGCGTATAGCTGCTCCAAAGGCTGTACTTCTCCAGAACCATTCCCAGTTCTCCGCGCCAGATGTACCCGTGCAACGGGCAGATGCGCCGGATATCCAAAGCTGCTGCCTTCTTCAGTACCGCCTGCACCTGTACGCCGTACTTGCCGACGATGTTGGTATAGTACCGCCGCATTTCCTCCATGTAGCCCGCTCCCAGATCCGCCTCATCCGCAAACAGGTTGCCGGACAGCGCACCGAATCCGCCGAAGGCATCCGCCGAAAACAGCGTGCCGTCGGTCTTATCGTAGGTCATCATCACTTCAGGCCAATGAACCATCGGCGCCATGACAAAGGTAAACGTATGGCGCCCGGTGCAAAGCTCCTCGCCCTCAGCGACCAGTCTGGTGCGTCCGGTCAGGTCAAGCCCGGGAAAAAACTGATTCAGCAGGGTGACGGTCTTCTTGTTGCACACGACAACGGCGTTCTGCCAGCGGGTAAGCACCGCCCCCAGCGTAGCGCAGTGATCCGGCTCCATGTGCTGGACGACAACATAGTCCAGATCGGCTCCGTCCAGCGCCTCGGCAGTTGCCGTCAGGAATGTATCGGCGACCGCTTTGTCCACCGTGTCAAACAGGACATTCTTCTCATCCCGGAGCAGGTAGGCGTTATAGGACACCCCCTCCGGTACAGGGTATGCGCTCTCAAACAGTGCAAGACGCCTGTCCGAGGCGCCGACAAACAGCAGGTCGTCCGTGATTTTCCGGATGCTCATGTAATTATCCTCCATTACCGTACAGTGATTTTTTCTTTTTTATATGCAGAACCCCCCGCATGGGCGGGGGGCAGGCTGCGGCAATGCCGCACAACGATGGTGGCGCAGATGCGCCGCCAAGGTATTGATCGCGCATTGTGTGGTGCTGCCTTTAAGTATGTGCGAGGTTTGCCGCCCCCCAGACGGCAAGCGCGTGATCCTCCTCGCCGGTTCCGCCGCTGACGCCCAGCCCGCCGATCAGAACGCCGTTCTCATACAGGGGCACGCCCCCGCCGAAAGTCACGATGCGATCCAGATTCTGCAAGCCGTAAAACGTTCCCCCCGGCTGAACCAGTCTTGCCAGCTCGGCAGTCGGCATTTTGACCGCCACCGCCGTATATGCCTTGCGTACCGCCACCTCATAGCTGACGAGAAACGCGCCGTCCATAACGTGCACCGCAACCGGATTGCCTTGCGCATTCGCCACCGCGATGACAGCCTGCCTTCCTTCCGAAAGCGCCTTGCGCTCCACCGCCGCAATCAGCCGGGTAGCCCGCTCCAGATCCAGCACAGAGCCGCCGCCGACACGCGCCAGCACGGCTTTCAGTACGTTCTCAACTGTTGGATCAACCGGAGCGGCATCCGCCGGGGCAGGCACAACCGCTGCTGCCGGAGCGGTCTCTGCCGCAACCGGTTCACGTGCCGCCTTGTCCTTCTCCTCCTCGCTCAGCCAATCCGCATATCGGGCGGCGGCAAGCAACCAGTCGCCCAGTCGGTTCATGTACACCTTGAAGGCACCGGGGACGGCATAGCGCCTGTCCATGGCGATCAGCGCGCGTTCCGCCCGACGCACCGTTGAACGCGCCGCATCCAGCCGTGCGGACTGCTCACAGCCACCGGGCAGGGCGCCCTGCCAATCGCTCCCGCGCTTGTCAGTCAGTACGCCGACCATACGATCCGTATCAGATTCCAGAAAGGCGATTTCCTCAGAGGAAAACACGAATTTTCCGCTCCGGGGATCCGCCAGCCCTGCCGCCAGCGTGCGGAGCGTCGTCTGTACCCGGACGAGCTTGCCTGCAAAATCCGGGCATACTGTCACGCAACGCACCAGTCCCAGCGCCGCCACGGACTCCTCGGCACCGCCGATAGCGGCGACCCGTTCGTCTGCTTTGGACACCTGTGAGCCGGGCAGAAGGGAGGTCAGTCCCTTGTCGCCGTTGCCGGTATACAGCGTCCCCTTCTCCGGTTTTCCGTTCCTCATGTATCGCACCTCGTTCCCACACGGCACAAGCCGCGCGTCACTTGCGGATGCCGCCTGTCACAGACACGTGACCGGTAGGCACTCCAACACAGAGTATATTATACAACAAATCCATCCCTGCGTCAAGGGGGATTTCCGAAATTTCACCGGATGGCGGCAACAAAAGTCACCCAAAGAAGCCCCCGCGCCAGCGGGGGCTTCTTTGGAATGTTGCCTTATGTCGCGTTTCTCTTACGGGTCACGAGCACGACAGCCATGGCACCGGCACCGAGCGCAATGATTCCAAGGATTATCCAGGCCAACACACATGCGGTGCCTGTCGAAGGAGATGCAATCTGCGCTCCGACATGGAAGCTGATTGTTGCATCGCCGCTTCCGGATCGGATGGTGATGGTGTGCTCACCCTCGGAAAGTGTCCCGAGGTAACCTGCTTTCAGCTCGATGATGATACTGCCCTCGCGCTTATCGTAGTTGTCGGAGGAGATCACATTGCCATCGACGAGGACCTCTACGAAGTCGGCATATGCCGCATTGGACCGGAATGTCAGTCCGTTTTCGCTGCCCTTGTTCCACCTGCTGTTTTCCCCTTCCGTGATAGTGGGAGCGAGCTTATCGATGGTAACAGCAGGCTTCTGATAGCCGCAGACCGTGCATTCCTCATGCTTGGCGCCCTTCTCGGTCACAGTTGCTTCCCTGTCGGTTTTCCACTCGAAGGTGTGAGCCGTTCCGTCGCGCCTGTCTTTACAAACAGCGCACTCGTGCCAATGCTGCTCGCCGTCCTTTGTCCATTCGGTCTTGTATGTATGAGCAGTAAGCTCTCCATACGCCTGACCGCATACTGCACAGACCGCTTTTTCTTTGCAGGTCGCCGTGCCGCCCGTGTGATCGGTCAGTTGCTTCCCGCAAACATCACACTTGTGATCCTTGTTGTCGTCCGCGCACTCGCTCAGCGTCTTACCGCACAGGTCACACTTGTGATCCTTGTTTTCATCCGCACACTCGCTCAGGGTTTTGCCGCACAGGTCACACTTGTGATCCTTGTTGTCGTCTGCACATTCGCTCAAGGTTGTGCCGCACAGATCGCACTTGTGATCTTTGTTGTCGTCCGCGCATTCGCTCAGCGTCTTGCCGCAGAGGTCACACTTGTGATCCTTGTTGTTGTCGGCGCACTCGCTCAAAGTCTTGCCGCAGAGATCGCATTTGTGATCTTTATTGTTGTCCGCGCACTCGCTCAAAGTCTTTCCGCAAAGGTCACATTTGTGATCCTTGTTTTCGTCCGCGCACTCGCTCAGCGTCTTGCCGCACAGGTCGCACTTGTGATCCTTGTTATTGTCTGCACATTCACTCAACGCCTTGCCGCACAGGTCACACTTGTGATCCTTGTTGTTGTCGGCACACTCACTCAGAGTCTTGCCGCACAAGTCACACTTGTGATCCTTGTTGTTGTCCGCACACTCGCTCAAAGTCTTTCCGCAAAGGTCACATTTGTGATCCTTGTTTTCGTCCGCGCACTCACTCAGCGTCTTGCCGCAGAGGTCGCACTTGTGATCCTTGTTGTCGTCTGCACATTCGCTCAAAGTTTTTCCGCAGAGGTCACACTTGTGATCCTTGTTGTCGTCTGCACATTCGCTCAGCGTCTTGCCGCAGAGATCACACTTGTGATCCTTGTTGTTGTCGGCGCACTCGCTGAGAGTTTTGCCGCAGAGATCGCACTTGTGATCCTTGTTGTTGTCCGCACACTCGCTCAGCGTCTTGCCGCAGAGGTCGCACTTGTGATCTTTGTTTTCGTCCGCGCACTCGCTCAGCGTCTTGCCACACAGGTCACATTTGTGATCCTTATTGTTGTCGGCGCACTCGCTCAAAGTCTTGCCGCACAAGTCACACTTGTGATCCTTGTTGTCGTCCGCGCATTCACTCAGCGTCTTGCCGCAGAGGTCACATTTGTGATCCTTGTTTTCGTCCGCGCACTCGCTCAGTGTCTTGCCACACAGGTCACATTTGTGATCCTTATTGTTGTCGGCGCACTCGCTCAAAGTCTTGCCACACAGGTCACACTTGTGATCCTTGTTGTTGTCTGCACATTCGCTCAAAGTCTTTCCGCAAAGGTCACACTTGTGATCCTTGTTGTTGTCAGCGCACTCGCTCAGCGTCTTGCCGCACAGGTCACACTTGTGATCCTTGTTGTTGTCAGCGCACTCGCTCAGCGTCTTGCCGCACAGGTCGCACTTGTGATCCTTGTTTTCGTCGGCGCACTCGCTCAAAGTCTTGCCGCACAGGTCACACTTGTGATCCTTGTTGTTGTCCGCGCACTCGCTGAGAGTTTTACCGCACAGGTCGCACTTGTGATCCTTGTTTTCGTCCGCACATTCGCTCAAAGTCTTGCCGCACAGGTCACACTTGTGATCCTTGTTGTCGTCTGCACACTCACTCAGCGTCTTGCCGCACAGATCGCACTTGTGATCCTTGTTGTTGTCGGTACACTCGCTTAGTGTTTTGCCGCAGAGGTCACACTTGTGATCTTTGTTGTTGTCAGCGCACTCACTCAGCGTCTTGCCGCAGAGATCACACTTGTGATCCTTGTTGTTGTCGGCACATTCACTCAGCGTTTTGCCGCAGAGGTCACATTTGTGATCCTTGTTTTCGTCCGCGCACTCACTGAGAGTTTTACCACAGAGATCGCACTTGTGATCCTTGTTGTTGTCGGCACATTCGCTGAGAATCTTGCCGCAAAGGTCACACTTGTGATCCTTGTTTTCGTCTGCACATTCACTCAGCGTCTTGCCACACAGGTCACACTTGTGATCCTTGTTGTTGTCGGCACACTCGCTCAGGGTTTTGCCGCATACATCACACGTATGATTGTGATCGGCATCTGCACACGAACTTATCACAGCGTGGCAGACATCGCATATATGGTCATGGTTGGCGTCTGCGTGGACGTGCTCCGCGACCGTAACTGTTACGTCGATATTCTCAATCGTATTGTAGTTTGCCGTATCGGACGGGGTAAATCTCGCCTTGAAGGCGTGTGCTCCCTCGACACCCATGATCTCCGTGCCGTCCATCCAGCTCCAGCCTGCCGGGAGCGCCGTACTGGTTGAGAGCGCCTTGCCTTTATCGCCCGTAATCCCCGCAGGAAGCGTGTATGCCGGATCTGCTTTGCCTATCGTCAGTTCCTTTGTGAAGCTGCCGGAATACCCGCCCTTGCCCACTACGGTCACGGTATACACGCCGGCGCCTAAGGGCTTCCCGCCGTCAAGACTGCCGATTCCGGCTGCCCCGAGCGTGTAGGTCACATCATAATCGGTGCCGCGCACAAGCGCACCGCCGAAGGCAGGTTCCTGTACCGCGCCTGTATAGACTTTGCCCGTCAGGTCGGTGACGGGAACAAGCGCCTCGGTAAGAGGTGTTGCGGCAACGGTCACGGTTGCCGGGAGCACGCTGAAGCGCTCGGTGCGTTCGGTGAAGTCGACGGAGAAGAATTCGAGATCCGTCAGCTCCGCTTTCAGTTCACCCGCGACGCCTGCCTTTACTTTGCACCGGAAGGTGGCAATCACGGTGTCCGTATCGCTCCTGTAATCCGTTGCGGACGCAATACCGGTGATGACGGGATCTCCGCCTGCCGGCTCTGCAAAGGAAATATCGTCAAAGCCGAGTGTTGCCTGCAGCCCCGCGTCCAGCACGCAGGAACCGGGTACCACGGTCAGCCCAGCCGGAAGCTTCAGCCTCATCTGGATCGAACCGAGGTCGGAAACGGGCCCCATCGTGATGGTGAAGGTAATCACATCGCCAGCCGCCGCGGTGGTCTTATCCGCCGTTATCTTTATCTCAGTCGAGGTGTAGACCGTGGGAGGAGGTGTGGGCGCGCCGATATCAAAGGTCTGCGAGGTTGTTGCGATCTCGTAGTTTCCGCCCGCCTTGTCGGAGACGGTTATTCTGCCCGTTCCGATCGCGTCATTGTCGGTGATGCTCCGGCTGTATTCGGCAGAGGAAAGCACCTTGCCGCCGTCCTCTACGGTAAAGGTCGGTATGACCGGCGTACCCGTATAGGTGTATGTGCCGCTTACGCGGATAGTCGGCGTGATCGCTTTGCGCTGTATCGTCCATTCGACCGTCACCGGTGCACTTGTGCCGTCTGCCCAGCGTCCGCTCTTGGAGGTGATGCTTGCGGTATACTTGCCCGCATTTGTTCCGGTGTTGCCGGAGATCTGCATCGTCGCGCTGTCGAAGCCTGCGACGGTCACAGTCTGGCGCGAGCCGCTGTAGGTGTAGGTGCCGGTTACGCTTACCGCCGGCTTTTCCGGATGCGTTGTGGGAATCTCCTCCCAGATCGCGTACAGTGTTACATTATCCGATACGGTAATTGTTCCGCCTGCCGCGGTGGCAGTCCCGCTTGCCGTGGTTGCCCAGCCGATAAATCTCTTGCTATCCGGAGGCATAAACTTGCACGCGGGGAGCGTATATGCGCCCGCGGGGACATCGGTGACGTCCGCCATCGTCCCCGTCCCGCCGTTGGCGGCAAAGCTGACGGTGAAGGCAGTCACGGGCGGCATCGCGCCGCTGACCGTAACGGCTGCCTTGACGACAGAGAAGTTGGAGGTGATCTCCTCAAAGGTCTGGCAGGAGACAAATTCAAGCTCCGTCAGTCCCAGCTCCTGCACGCCTGTTGCATCTGCGTTGACGGTGCAGCGGAAGGTCGCTATCACGGTGTCCGCCGTGCTCGCGTAGTCCGCGGCGGAGGCGGCGCCGTTGATGATACACCGCCCGGTCGCGGCATTCCCCGTGAAGGAAATGTCGTCAAAGCCGAGCTTCGCCTTAAGCCCCGGAGCCAGCGCGCCGGAACCTGAGACATAAGTCAGTCCCGCCGGAATATCCAGTACCATCTGGATTGATCCGAGGTCGGAAACAGCGCCCATAGTGATGGTATAGGTTATGGTGTCACCGGGGGAAGCGGTCGTTTTGTCCGCCGAAACAGTCAGCGCAGTGGACGCGACCGGCGCGGCATACACGGGTACTGCAACCGTCATCATGGAAAGAATCATGACAAGGCACAGTAATATAGATGTTATTTTTTGGTTCATAGACAATCTTCTCCTATTAGCTGTCAGCCTGTGGCTGTTAGCGTAGTATGGTTGTCTGCGGAAGCGTTTTCTGCGCCGCCGCCCTGTTCCGCGCAGGGCGGCGGCAGGGGTGCCGTTTTACCAGAGATGCTTTGTGCCCTTGACGTGCGCGTTGATACGCATCGCGTCGGCTGTGGTGACCTTGCCGTCCGTGCCGATGACGTCAGCACATTTCAGTTCGTACTCCGTGAGTGTGACCGTGCCCTTGATGTAGGCGTTGACCTTCATGTAGTCCAGCGTGGTCACCTTGCCGTCGCCGTTGATGTCGCCGATGACGTGAACCTTCATGTTCTTCGTGACCGAGGTGGAGCCAACGGTGATCGTTTCCGAACGGGCAACGTGGTTTTTCTTGGAAACCGTCATGATATAGGTTCCCTCTGCCACGCTGTCAAACGTGTAGGTTGCGCTGTTGCCGTAGATCACCTTGGAGTAGGACGGCTTGCTGTCGCCCTTGCGGGTGAGCGTCACGGTCACGCTGTCGGTATCGTCCAGGAAGGTCGTGATTCTGCCCGATACGCTCCTGCCGGTTCCCGAGGTCCAGCACGGGATGCGTAACTTGAAGCCGGTATAGTAGACCTTGTCGCCGACTGTCTTGGTCGCCAGCTCCCACGCGTCCGCGCCCAGCTCTATGCCGTCTATCACCACGCGGGCGTTCTGCGGGAGGTCGGTGTGGAGTGACGCAAGGAGGAACCGCGGCTCGTACTGATAGGTGATGCAGTAGTAGTAAGTCGTGCCCTCGTTCAGCGGCTGACTGGCGGAGAGGACGGTTCCGTCCTCCTTCTCGATATGCTCATCCGCGATGGAGATGCCGTTCAGCGCGGCATCGGGGCGCAGGGTGAACATCTTGAAGCTGCCTGTCGCGCCGCCGGTCGGCAGGATCATGCCGGTGTGCAGCTCGTAATAGTCCGCACCCAGCGTGAATACCGCCGTGAGGCTGTTCTCGCTGATGGTCACATAGGTGTCCTTGCCGACATAGAGGCGGCAGGGCTCGGCGAAGCGGACGTTTGCATTGTCCTCCGCCGTCAGCGTGACAAGTCCGGAGTACACCGTGTTGGGAAGCGCGTTGCCCTTGGCGTCGAAGATGCCCGTATCCTCGCCCGCATCGAACATTCCGTTGCCGTTGCGGTCGATGAACCACTGGATCCCGGTGACCGACAGCTTTGTTTCGACGTTTCTTCCGGCATCGTCGAGCTTATCCTTCCACACAACGGTGAAATCGTAGAGATCCGGCATCGGCTTGCCCGTGCGGACGTACTCCTGCGGACCCACGAGCATCAGGTGCTTGTCGTCCGCGCCGCCGTAAGGCTCCGGCTCGCCGACGGAGAAGTAATACTCCACGTCAATGCGGGAGCGACCGTAGCTGTCGGTGAGCTTTGCAAACGGCATATAGTGACCGTTGACATAAACCTTCACATCCGGCGCGAGCCTGAATTTGCTTTCAGCTTCGCCGAAGGAGCCGATTTTGAAGGCGAGCTTGTGCATGTACAGTCCGCCTTCGTATTTCTTTGTGGGTGGAAGCATGCCGTTCTCATCGGAGACAAAGCAGTCCGTATATTCAAGCGAGCCCGTGTCGGACTTCTCCGAGGACGCGTCCTCATAGGGAACGCCGGAGCCGTTTATCGTATCCTTCAGCTTGGAGGCATAGCTCCAGACAAGATCAATATCCGTTATGTTTTCAATGCCGCCGTACTTGAGGTCCATGAACTGATAGTAGCCGTTGCTGAAGTTCCATACGCGGTTGTCGCCCGCATACGGCTCGTTTGTCGTGATTTCGAGCGTGTCGATATAGGTTGTGCCGGGTTCATAGAGGAAGTCTGCATACCGCGTCAGAAGCAGATATGCGTTCCATGGGTTGCTGGTCGTGTCCGGATTGTAGCCGTAAACGCCGTAGGAGCTCGGATATGTCGCGCCGAGTTTGTTCAGCTCGTACACGCTCTGGTCGTTGTCAAAGCCGTTACAGCCGACCGTGTCGATATCCGGGAGATAATAATTGTACATTACGTGGCGGAGACAGAAGGTGTTGCCCTCCGTGGGCTTGAACATATAGGTGATCTCCGGCGCGTCGTTATATGCGATCACGCTCTCCCCTACATGCTCATAATAGGTTTTGAACTGCGAGGAAATCTTGAGCGTTTCCACCGTCAGGCACGCCTGCGCTTTCTCGCCTGTCACCCATTCGCCGTTGTAGCTTCGTACCGCCGTAACGACGGGCAGAACATCGACAAACTTTTCGCCGATGTGGTCGGCAAGGTCGGGCGTCTGTATCTTGAATTCATAAATCGGCACGATAACGTCGACATGGCATTCGTGCCACGAATCATCCTTGTCCCAGCGTGCATAATAGGTGATGCGCGCCGTGCCGGGAGAATGTGACGTTACATAACCGTATTCGTCAACCGTTGCGACCTCGGGATTGGAGCTCTTCCATCCGCTAGTGGTGGTCCTTGCATACGTTGCGTCCTTCGGAACAAAGGCTATATCGAGAGGGAGCGTGTCAAAAGGCCCCATGTTGAAAGTGCCGACTACGCTTTCGTCCTTTGTTATCGTAATGTCCGTACCCCTGTAGATAATTCTGTATCCGGTTGCGTGCTTTTCGTATTTCACCGTTACGGTGTTGGAATAGACCTCGTATTTCACGCCGCTGACGTAGCCGATTGCCACCACGCGGAACACATACTCTCCGGGAATCATGTTTTCCGCCGTTGCCTTGTTGAAGTATTCGTCAAGGTTCCATACGCCGGTTTCGCTGTCCTGGAGGCTGCTGCTCGTCGGACCTATGTCAAAGCCGCGATAATTGGCGGGGGCTTCGATGATGTCAAGGCGATATCTTCTGAAGCCGCCCCAGTCGGCGATGCCCGTATTGCGGCTCGCGCGGATTGTAGTGCCCTTGCCGTATTCGGTTTCCGAGGCACTTGAGGATATCGTCACCGTGCGGAGCGCGGCATAGTCCACGCCTTCCACGTTGAAGAAGCAGGTTGACCAGTAGTACTGATGTCCCTTGCCGTCCGGTGAGAGGTATTTCACGCCGTAGCGGTAAATGCCGTTTCTGTCGGTGCAGAGCAGGCGCTGATATGTTCTGTCCTCCTCCGTGACTGTCACGTCCTCAATGGAGAAGCGCGTGTCGCCGGTGGTGACATTTTCCCATGTGTTTCCGTTGAGATACTGCCAGATGATGTCATACTGATCGATCGGGGTGTTGTCATAGGGGTCGAGCCAGCCGCCGTCGTCCAGATAATCCTGAAGCCCGTGATTGAGCCATATCTTCTGTCCGTATTCCAATTTTGTGCTTCCCTCGCCCTGACTCTTCCATTTGTAGCCGGGAACCGTTCCGCCCTTGTTCTGAACCGTATATTTTATCTCGCCGGAGGAGAACACCTTACATTCCTTTTCAAAGGTTGCGATGGTCTTTGCATTGAGATTGTTGCTCTCGCGGAAGGTCAGCGTCACCTTGAGGAAAAGCGGTCCGGTTTTCCCCGTGACGATCGAATAGGGCGTTGTGCCGTCCATCTTCAGCTCGTTGGAGAGCCAGTAGTCTACGGGCTGGGTGCTTGAATTTGTGCCCTCGTAGTATCTGTATGCATAGGAGACCCTCACTCTGTCGGAATAGCCCATATCCTTGATGCTCTTGACGCATTCGTCCGTGAGGGCGACATTATAGACCGTGTGTCCGCCTGTCGTGGGCTTGTCGGAGATGGTCACCTTGTAATCGAAGTCTATCTTGCGCGATTCAAAGTCCGTCGCCGTGAAGTACCAGTCCTGAATACCCTCATATGCCGTGTGGTACCGGTTGTTCCATGCCTCGGTCACCAGCACGCGGATATAGTATTTCGCGCCTATCTCATATCTCGGCCATGCGTTTGTCTTGGAGTCGCGCAGGTCGCGGAGATTGAGCCGCGGCTTTTCGCTGTAATATTCGGCAATGGGCGTGCTTTCGCCGACCTTATAGAGATAGAACATATAGAACAGGCGACACCAGCTGTTCGGGTTGTAATCGTTTTCCAAAACGCTTGCGTTCTTGCCCCAGTAGGACTGATAGCCTACGTTTATGACAAACGCGTCGTTGGGATGATAGTACGTCGTGTCATATCCGGGAGCGGCTTCCAGCGTGATTCTCTTGCTCTGTCTGGATACGCCGTCGGTTGGCATGCTCACTTTTGCTCCATCTAAATAGAGCGTGTCGCCGCCGCCGATGGTCGTATAGCTCATATTGCAATCGCTGTTTGGATTGAGACCGTCAAAAATGGCGATTTTGCCGGGCTTCATATCCTCATAAATGCCGACCGGACCACCATAATCATGCGCATAATGAAGCACTTCCGCGTCTATAACGCGCGCGTTGAATCTGCCGCCGTTGACGGTGAGCTTGCCGTGCTCCAGAGCGTCTGCATCGCGCAACTTTCTCCATCCGTACCACGCTCTTCTCTGATATCCGCCGGAATAAACGTCGGCGCCGCCGGCACCCTCGATATATCCGTCGTTTATCAAAACGGTGGAGCCGGGTCTGCCCTCGATGGCGGCAAAATGCGTTCCTCTGCCGTAGACGTCGCCGCCGTTCAGCTCAAAATAGCCGCCGTCCTCAACCGTGACGCCGCTTCCCTGAAGCTGCAGTCGCGCATTTCCGGTATAATTAAATCCACCCTTTATGAAGCCCGCGGAATCAGTCTTTGGCTTATTGGTATAGTGCAGCTTCTTTGAAGCGCCGGTGCTTATCTCGCCGCCGTACATCGTAAAGCGTCCCTTTACGGATATGATATTGCGGTAGGGCGTTTCCGAAAAATACATCGGCTGACCGAAGAATATCTTTCCGTTTTTGCCGGTGGAATCATAGAGATAGAAGCTCGCGTCCTCCGTCACCGTCATCAGATAGTAGAGGTACTCCGCATTTTCGTTGGTAGGATCCAAAGAATAAGCTTTCGAATATCCCACGCCGGTGTGCTCATAGGAGATATTGCAGCCGTTCATATCCAGGTGCTTGACGCCCTTTATCTGAATGCCGCGCGTCTTGCCCCATATGGGCAGGTCGTTATCATCGTAAACGTCGATGTTGCCCACGAGCTTTATGTAGTATTCGTGGGGAGAGGTCAGCAGCGTGATAAGCTTTTTCATGCGATCCTCGTGCGTTTTCTCTCTGCCGACTTCGACCCATGTCGGCTCTGCCGTCGCCGCTCTGCGCGGGGTGGCTGCTATGGCGGCACTGCCTGCTGCCGCCACGCTCGCGGCAGGCTCGCCC
>ERZ779861.1682-NODE-1682-length-23793-cov-3.582273_pt1 | contig 23793 bp, 21 predicted proteins | sample MGYA00511558_ERZ779861 | MGnify/ENA primary metagenome ERZ779861 (study PRJEB29588, sample SAMEA2163432) | human gut metagenome | biome: human gut; feature: human-associated habitat; material: faeces | place: Denmark | collected 2008/2010 ...
CTGCCACTCGTTTCAGTTCGTTAGGAAAACTGATCTCTGCGGGGTGACCCGTTCGGGGGAGAAAAAATAAATCCCGCGGGGGAAGCCGTAAAAATGATGAAAAACGAAATTCACGGCGCGGAAATTTTAAAGCTCGAAGTGCCGACGGTGTTTGGAAAGTCCGGCGAGGTTCTTAAAAAAGCGGTGGAGCAATACAGACCCGACGCGGTGGTGTGCGTAGGTCAAGCCGGAGGGAGAGCCGCCATTACTCCCGAGATGATAGCCGTGAACATAATGGACGCGCGCATTCCCGACAACGCCGGAAACAAGCCGTGCCACGAGCTTATAATAAAAGAGGGAAGAGAAGCGTATTTTTCCTCACTTCCGGTGAAGGATATCGAGAAAAATCTAAATGATAACGGAATTCCGTCGTCGGTATCGTATCATGCGGGAACTTTTGTGTGCAATTATCTGATGTACTGTCTCATGAACCTCATAGACACAAAATATCCGAACATGCGCGGAGGATTTGTCCATGTGCCATATTCAACCGAGCAGGTGAAAAATCGAGAAACACCGATGCCTTCGATGGAGCTAAATGAGATAACGCGCGGGCTTGAGATAATCGCCGAGACGCTCGCAAAATAAAATAGTCCCGTACCTCGGACGAACATGGGCAATGCCTGCGAGGTACGGGACATTATTTTATTCACCGCATTTGTGGTCGGAGCATGAGTGATTGCCGCAGTTGTGACCTTCCTCGTGATGGTGGCTGCACTTTATTAACGGGTCGAATCTGAGCTTGCCGGAGAGAAGCGCGCGAACCGCATCGTCTGCATCCCCGCTGACGCCGCCGTAGAATTTTATCCCCGCTTCGGTTAATGCCGCCTGTGCTCCCGCTCCGATTCCGCCGCAAATGAGGACTTCAACGCCGTGCTCCTTCAGAAATCCCGCAAGAGCGCCGTGTCCGCTTCCGTTTGTGGGAACGACAACCATGGCCTTGATTTTTCCGTCCTCGGTGTCGTAGAGCTTGAAGTTCTCCGTGTGACCGAAATGCCCGAATACCTTTCCGTTATCGTATGTTACCGCAATTTTCATAATAGTTCCTTTCTTGTACATGGGTGAATGTTTGTGCTTCTATTATACTCCTTTCATCGGAGAAAATCAAGTTATACTGCACACTTATGCTTCCCGTCTGCGTGAGGTTATTGGTTTTAACAATTAATGAATACATATGAATATAACATCATGGAACAAAAACCTAACATATATTTCGTGAATTCTGTTGACAAACCGCAATCGAGAGTGTATATTTAATATGCCATTAATTCGTTTAAATAACTTCGGAAAGGAACGGTGCAATATATGACACTGTTTGACAGAATTAAAGCCATACGCGACATATCGGGCGAGAATCACTGGACGAGAAGATTTTCCGCCGAGATGACGTACATGAGCACGCTTTCTTCTACAAAAAACGGAGAATATGACGCTCGCATTGCGGAAGCTGCCGACTATGTTCTCTCAAAAAAAGCCGAAAACGGAGCCGTTACAAAAGCAGACGTGCTTGAAGCCGAGAAAATGCTTGAAGACCTCTCCGCAGAAGCCAAAAAGCTCAAGGTTATCTGCGCGGCTCATGCTCACATAGACATGAACTGGATGTGGGGCTATCAGGAAACCGCGGCTGTTACGGTAGACACGTTCCGTACAATGCTCGACCTCATGAACGAGTATCCCGAATACAAATTCAGTCAGTCTCAGGCGTCTACTTATAAGATAATCGAAGACAACGCACCCGAAATGCTAGACGAAATTAAAAAGAGAATCCACGAGGGCAGATGGGAGCTTACAGCTTCGACATGGGTAGAAACCGACAAGAATATGCCGAACGGTGAATCCCTCTCGAGACATATCCTCTACACGAAAAAATACCTTTCAAAGCTGTTCGACATTGACCCCGACAGCCTGAGAATCGACTTTGAGCCTGACACGTTCGGACACAACTTAGCAACTCCCGAAATCTGCCAGAACGGCGGAGTAGATTACTACTATCACTGCCGCGGAAATGAAGCTCAGCAGGACGTTTACCTTTGGAGAGCAAAGTCCGGCAAGGAAATTCTCGTGTTCCGCGACCCTCATTTCTACTGCAACGGCGTAGGAGAGGGCAGCTTTGACAACATTCCTCTCTTCTGCCGGAAAAACGGTGTCGACACGTTCCTCTATGTTTACGGCGTAGGCGACCACGGAGGCGGACCTACAAGATGCGACATCAACGCAATAATCGACGACGCAGCGTTCCCGCTCTATCCGACTATTAAGTTCGGTACATTCGCCGAGTTCTTTGCCGAGATGGAGAGATTCCGCTCCACACTTCCCGTAGTAGACCATGAGCTTAACTACATATTCACGGGCTGCTACACCACTCAGACAAGAATCAAAATGGCGAACCGCATTGCAGAGGACAGAGCATATGATTCAGAAATGCTTTCCGCGGCGGCTAACGTGCTCACAGGCGCTCACTCCAAAACCGCGATTTACGAGAAAGCATGGCGAGACATCCTCTTCAACCACTTCCACGACATTCTTCCCGGCTCCGGCGTTATTCTGACAAGAGAATACGCGCTCGGTAAGTTCCAGGAAGCTCTTGCCGCTATCAACACAAACGCAAACACCGCAATGAGAGACATTGCCGATGCGATAGACACCTCATCCATAAAGTTCGACGAAGATTTGGGCACTCGTTCACAGGGCGGCGGCGTAGGATTCATGGACAGCGGAAAGGGATGGAGATTCCCGCAGACTGAAAGAGGACGCGGCTCCGTTCGTGCAATTCATCTGTTCAACAGCACGATGTACAACCGCCATGAAGCCGTTGAAGTAGTGGTATGGGACTATAACTACGACCTCGGACGCGCATACTTCACCGACTCGGAAGGAAACGAAGTCCGCTCAGAAGTCTGCGAAGGAGGAAACGGATACTGGGGACACACATATACCCGCTTTGTCATCGACGCAAAGATACCGGCTCTCGGCTACGCGACATACATCCTCAAACTCAGAGAATACGACAGCATAGGCAACCTCACAAACGCGTATGTTCCCTCCGACAACAGACAGGACCATATCGCTGACACACCGTGCGTTCTCGAAAACTCCAAGATTAAGGCAGTATTCGACCCGCATACCTTCGTAATAACCGAGCTTACCGATAAGGAAACAGGCAGAACAATCGCCGACAGCGAGCATCCCACCGCAATATTCCGCTACATCATCGAGAATCCGCGCTTTGGTATGACTTCATGGAGAGTCGGTCCCTACATGAACATAACCAACCTCAACAGAGACGGAAATACCGTTCGCCTTACCGATTACGGAATCACGGGAATGAGACGCTGGCTCAGATATAAGATAGGCTTCTCGAAGTCAAACATCAATGTTCTTGTTGAACTAAAGGGAGAGAGCAGTACGCTTTCGTTCCATGTTGACGTGGATTGGCACGAGGTCGGAAACGGAAACGGCATACCGCAGCTCAATTTCTATCTCCCAGTTACATACAAAGCCGAAAAGTTCACATACGATATCCCGCTCGGCACAATAGAAAGAGGAGATATCCCGCATGACGTTCCCGGCAACAGCTTCATGAGAATCGGAGACGAGGACAGAGCGGCGTACATCGTTACCGAAACAAAATACGGCTTCAGAGGACACGACAATGCAGGCGCACTCACTCTCATCCGCTCATCATACGATCCCGACCCGTATCCGGAGCTTGGTCAGCATCAGATTAACTTCGGCGTAGGTATCTGCTCGTCCGCGGAACAGAAGAGGGAAGCGTTCACGTTCTGCCATCCCGTATCGTTCAACTCCGACCTCGGACATAAGGGTACGCTCCCGCTCACAGGCTCTCTCGTCAAGATTGATGGCGACATCGCGGAAACAGTAATGCTCTCCGGTATAAAGAATGCTGAAAACGGCGGACTTGTCGTTCGTCTCAGCGAAATCGGCGGAAACGGCGGCAAGGTAAAGCTCACCATCTCATCCCTCGCACGCGCACCTAAGACAGCAGCTCTTGTTGACATAACCGAACAGCATGAATACGCAAAATGCGACATCGACGGACATACGGTATCATTTGAAATGAAGCCTTACACAATGGCTACAGTGCTTATCAAAGAATAAGACTTAGTCTCAATAACAAAAGCATCCCAAAATCATTCGTGACAAGGGATGCTTTTTCTGTTTATTTTACTTTTTTGCTTTTTCCGCAGACAAAGAACGCAATCACCGCCGCCGCAGCTCCGCCGATTAACTTTGTGAGCAGCAGCGGAGTCATCATTTCAGGCTCGACGCTCAGTGTGAATCCGAGATGTGAAGCGAGAGTGGAAGCCGCACACACGATAAACGCCGCATTCATTGTTTTTCCGCGTGAATCCATATCCTTTATCATAGTCACGGCAGGAGTTACGCTCACAAATCCGATGAGAAGCGCGGTCAGGCTGGTGTCGCGTAGTCCGTATTTTTCGCCGAACACTTTTAGCGGAGAGGACAGAAGGCGGCGCAGTATTTCAGCCATAGGCAGACTTCCGAGCATTACCACGCCTATTCCGGAGACTACCTTCATCGCGTCCTCTATCGGAGCAAGGTTCGGGACGAATGTCTTTCCGGTGATGTACTGCACCGCGCCGAGGATAAGTCCGACAATCGAGAGCAGGCGTATCAGCTTAGCAAAGACGGAAAAGCCGGAGAGCATCTGCTTCGGTATGAAAACAAGTCCGAGAATAAGCAGGAGCGACAGCACTATCACCGGCAGAGACTGAACGATGAGCAGTGGGAGAGAAATTCCGCTGAGCAGACCGCCGAGAACGAGAGCAATGGGCATGACGGCAAGTCCGATGAGTATGCCGCGGAAGAAGTCGCGCGAGTCCTTTTCTTCAACCACACCTACGCTCAGCGGAATAGTGAACGAGACTGTGCATCCGAGAGTAGCCGAGACGAGAATCCCCGCGTATTTTCCTATGTCCGGGTTTTCCGCGAGCGATTTTGCCATCTGGTACCCGCCCATGTCGATAGCCAAAATCCCACCGAGCATTGCAGGGTCAAGACCGACCGCACGATAGAGTGACGCGACAGTATGCTCAAGTCCGAGGGAGATGAGAGGGGCAAGACACAGTATTCCCGCCATGGACAGAGCAGTCGGACCGAGCAGCTTAAATCCTTCCTCAAACCGCTCCCCGAGACCGAACCTGTTGCCGAAAATCAAATCAATTCCTCCGAGCACTGCACCCGCGGCAAGAATCCACAATATCACGTTTTCCATAACTGCTCCCGAATCAAAAAGACATATTTATACTAAATTATAACGTAAACACGGCGATATGTCAATAAAATAAGACCACATTCGCTTTGAACATGGCCTTGTTTTACATCAATATTTGTACTTCTTCCGCTTAGCCAGCATAAATCCGACTGACACAACCGCGCTGAGAATTTCACTTCCCGCGAGAGCGTACCATACTCCGTCGAGGTGCCATATCTCCGGCATTACGAGGATGCATATCACCGGAAGAATCAGCGAGCGCATGAAGGATATAGCTGCCGAAACCGCTCCGTCGTTCAGTGCGGTGAAGAATGACGAGGCGTACATGTTGAACCACATCACAAGGAAGGGAGTTGCGCATATCGTGAAGGCTCTTGTCGTCATGTCGAGAAGCGCGGCGTCATATCCTACGAAAATCGAAGATATCGGACGAGCGAGAAGTATCGCGACCGCTGTGAGAACTACCGCCGACGAGGAGAGAATAATTAGGCTCTTCTTCAGCACGTTTTTCATCTCCTTGTGGTTAGCCGCGCCGTAGTGATATCCCATGATGGGCGAGCTTCCGGAAGAGTATCCCGAGAAGATTCCGATGAACACAAACGCCGCGTACATTACAACTCCGTAAGCCGCAACGCCGTCCTCACCCGCGTATTTCATGAGCTGCATATTGTAAAGCACACCCGTGATTGAAGCGGAAATGCTTGACATCATCTCGGAAGAGCCGTTTATGCAGGCTTTTATCATAGGTTTTATCTCAAAATTCGTCTTCGTGAATCTGAGAGCGGATTTGTTGCGCTTGCTGAGGAACCATACAAAGGGAACACCGCCTCCGACGCACTGGCTCAGTCCTGTGGCAAGAGCAGCTCCCGCAACGCCCATATGGAACACTGCCATAAAGAGGAAGTCGAGTACCATGTTCGTCACGCCCGCCATAATCACGACGTACATAGCAAACTTCGGCTTTTCCGCGACTATCATGTAGCTCTGGAGAGTGTATTGCGCATGAAGTGCTACGTTAAAACATAGGCATATCGTACCGTAGGTCATAACGTCGCCTATCATTGCGTCAGTCGCACGGAAGAAATACGCTACGGGACGAAGAATTGCGATTCCGACAACGGTAGAGAGAATACTTGAGCCGAGCATGAGAAGCATCATCATGGTGAAGTACCGTCTTGCGTGATCTTCTTTGCCCTCGCCGAGAGTTTTTGCTACAAGCGCGCTTCCTCCGACGCCGATCATCGCACCGAATCCGCCGAGAATCTGTAGGTACGGCATAATCAGGTTGACTGACGCAAACGCGGTCTTTCCGACGTAGTTTGACACGAAAAATCCGTCGACCATGCCGTAGATTGATGTGAAAATCATCATGAATATCGACGGCAGGGTGAAGCGGAGAAGTTTATTGTAAGTAAAGTGGTCTGACAGTTTGATTTGCATTTTCTACCTCAAAAGTTTGCTTTGAATTATAGTTTCGATATTTCTTTTTTCAGCGAATCGGTGAGACGTTTTGTCATCGCGAGATACGTTTCCAGCTCGTCGACAGTAAGCGCGCCGTATGCCCTCTCCTCAGCCTTGCGAAGATTGTCTACTGTTATTTCGGTAAGCTCACGTCCGGCGTCGGTCAGCACAATCCTTTTCTGATTCCGAGAACCCGGTATCGGCTCAAGCGTGACATATCCGTTTTTCACCATATTCGATATCGCCGTGTTGACGGTTTGCTTGGGAAACGAGCCTTGCCTGCATAGATCCTGCTGTGTCACGCATGAGTCAGGCTCGGACAGGACGTAGAGTATCCACATAGCAGTGTCGGACAAACCGAACTTGACGGCGGCGCTGTGGTATACGGAGTCCTCTTCCTTACGCTGCTTTTCGATTAGTTTGATGTATTCGTATATCTCCATCTTTCCTCCATACACATCAGTCCGAAATCGGATGCTTAGTATTATAGTCCGAAATCGGACAAAAGTCAATGTTAAATCTTAACAAAAAAGACAGGGAATAACGCGGTCATGTGTACTGCATATCGTATCATTTTTCAATTCCGTTTGCGAATATCGCGGAAATATGGTATAATCATAAAAAAGACCTATGGAAGAGTATAACATGAAATATGTTCTTGTAACGGGAGCTTTCGGCGGAATGGGAAAAAGCGTGACGAATGCTCTTGTGCGCCGCGGGTTCGGTGTGTTTGCGCTTGACAAAAGAATTACCGAGGCAGGAGAAAACGTTATCCCGATAGAATGCGACGTGACGGACGAGGAAAGCGTGAAAAATGCCGCGGCTGTGGTTGGCGGGATAACGGATGAGCTTTACGCAGTCCTACACTTTGCGGGAGTGTATATGCTTGACTCGCTCGCGGATATGGAAACGGCGGATTTTGAGCGGATTATGCGCATAAACTTCTTCGGGGCGTTTCTCGTGAACAAAGCCTTCATCCCGTACCTGAAAAGCGGCGGCAGGATCATTATGACCACCAGTGAGCTTGCCACTCTCGATCCGCTTCCGTTCACCGGTATATATGCCGTAAGCAAAACCGCGCTCGACAAATACGCGTATTCGCTTGACATGGAGGTGCAGCTTCTCGGAATAAAGGTGTCGGTGCTAAGAGCCGGAGCGGTGAACACGGGAATGCTCGGAGCCTCAACGGACGCGCTTGAAAAATTCTGTGAGAAGACGAAGCTGTATAGCTGCAACGCCGCGAGATTCAGGCATATAGTAGACAGTGTCGAGGCAAAGTCGGTGTCTCCCGATAAGATAGCCGAAAAGGTGACATGCATACTGGAGAGAAAAAATCCCGCGTTCGCCTACAGTATAAACCGCAATCCGCTCCTTTGCTTGCTGAACATTCTGCCGAAGAGGATGCAGCTGTTCGCGATACGGTGCGTGCTGAGATGAAGAAATTAATAAAGATATCAGTTTCGGGGAGACGATGCCATGCCAAAACCTAAATGGAACTTAAACAATATATACATATCCGAAAGGCTTCAGGAGAACCTGCGTCCGATATCGCGCTGTGCGTTTACTACAGTTGTCGCGCCTATGGGATACGGAAAGACGACCGCCGTGAACTGGTACCTTGAAGAGAGAAGCAGGACGGAAAAAATTCGCGTTATACGGATAAGCGTTTATTCCGACAACCTTGTTATTTTCTGGAAGAGTGTGCAGGACGCGTTTCTTCGTGCAGGCTGCGGATTCATATACGACTATTCATGCCCTACCGATTCAGCAGGCGGTGGAATGCTTGCGGACGACATCTGCCATGAGCTTGCCGGTGATGTGCCGTGCTATATTTTCATCGACGACTTCCATCTTCTGACGGACGAGAGAGCCACAGCTTTCCTTTGTATGCTCTCAAACAGACTGCCTACAAACATTCACCTGATAGTCGCAAGCCGTGACCGATTTTTGCCGGCGGCGGAGATACTGCGTCTCGGCTCAAAGGTGTACCAAATCGGCACGGAGCAGCTGCGTCTTAACCATACCGAGCTTGCAGTCTACGCCCACAGATGCGGCACGGAGCTTTCGCAGAGCCAAATTGAAAAGCTGCTTTACTCGAGCGAAGGATGGTTTTCCGCGGTTTATCTGAATCTGAGGACGTTTTACGAGAGCGGAGAGCTGCCCGACCGTGAATCCGACATTTATTCCACATTCACCGCGGCTATGATATCCCCTCTTCCCGAAAATCAGCGTGAATTTCTCGCCGTCATGGGGCTTGCGGATGAGTTTACGATAGAGATGGCGCGGTATGTCACTGAAAACGACGACACTGACGAGATTCTCGACACACTGACCGCACAGAACGCGTTTGTGAAGAGACTGTCCGTCGGAAACACCTACCGCTTTCACCATATGCTGAAGGAGTGCGCGGAGCATACCTTTCAGTCTCTGCCGGAGGAAAAACAGGCGCGTTACCTCGAAAGCTACGGCGCATGGTACGAGGAGCACAAGCAGTACATCCACGCAATGTCTTCTTACAGACGCGGAGGAGACTTTGACGCGCTTCTTGAAGTCATTCACAAGGACAAGGGAATTTTGCTTTCGTCTCTTGAGCCGCGTCTTGTGCTGTCGTTCCTTGACGAATGCTCTGAGGAAACACTGAAAAAGCATCCCTTTGCCGTGCTTGTGCTTATGCGGTGTATGTTCAACTGGCGGCAGATACCGAAGATGATGCAGCTGAAAGCCTTGCTGATGTCCGCGATTGACGAGCACACCGAAATATCAGCCGAGGAGAGGGGAAACCTCATCGGAGAATGCGACCTTATCATGAGCTTCCTCTTCTACAACGATATCAGCGCGATGAGCAGACTTCACAGAAGCGCAAGCAGTCAGATGTCGCGTCCGGCAATAAGCATACAAAACAGCGGAGGATGGACCTTCGGCTCTCCTTCTGTGCTTATGATGTTCTATCGAGGTGCAGGGGAGCTTGAGGCTGAGCTATGCGAAATGGACGAGTGTATGCCGCACTACTACAAGATTACAGAGGGTCACGGGCAGGGTGCGGAGAGAATCATGCGTGCGGAAGCGTATTTCATGCAGGGAAAATTCACCGACGCGCACATAGAGCTTGAGAGCGCATATGCCGAGATTGAGGGGAACGGGCAGGAAAACATGGCGCTGTGCTGTGACTTTTTGGCGTGTAGGCTGTCCTTGTTTGATGATATCGAGGAGAGATACACCTTCGAGGAACGGTACAGTCAGCTGCTGAAGCACCACAATTCCGCGTGGCTGAACATCTGGAGCGCGACGGCTGCCTACTACTATGCGCTGTGCGGAAAGGTTGAGAAAATCCCCGAGGTGTTCGCGTCACACAGGCTTTCGGCGATGAACATTCTCTCCCCCGGCAAGCCCATGTACGAGATGATAGAGAATCAGGTGTATCTTGCGCAGGGAGCATACGCTAAGGTGATAGGCAGAAGCACGGAGCAGCTCTCCGTATGTGAAGCGATGCACTATGCGCTCGTGTCACTGCACGTGAGAATACAGACCGCCGCAGCCTATGAAATGCTCGGAAAGCGCAGTGAAGCCGCAGAACTCATTACTTGTGCGCTGAACACAGCTGAGGTCGACAATATTGCCATGCCGTTTGCCGAGAATTACCGATATATAAAAGACCTTCTTGACGTGATAGGAGACAAAGCAAATCCGTTTGTCGGTGAAGTCATTCGTCTCGGCAGGATGTACGAGGAGCGGCAGAAACAGATTGACGGAACGACGTCACGACCACAGAGGTTCAATGTGCTGACGGAGCGGGAATACGAAATAGTCGGATTTATGTCGGAGAGACTTTCCAACCGTGAGATAGCGGAGAAGCTGTTTTTGACCGAGGGCAGCGTGAAACAGTACATTAAGCAGATATACTCCAAGCTCGGCATAGAGGGCGACACAAGAACAAAACGCAGACAGCTTTCGGAGCTTATGGAAGATAAGGACTGAGGATACGCTGAATTAAACCTTAAATCAGCGGCTTCCTCACCTTTGGTGAATTGTATTTTTTCATGAACCACTGTACTATATAGGTATGGTGGTTTTATTTTGCGCGAAAGGGGGATTTTTATTGAAACGGAGATATATTTCCGAGGTAGAGCCGCTGAACGACTATGTTTTGCAGATAGAATTTGTATCCGGAAGCAGACTGTTTCTCAACATGAAGCCGTATCTTGACAAAATCAGATTTCATACGCTCTCTGACCCTAAGGTTTGGAACAGCGCGGTAACAAACGGTATTTTCATTCGCTTCGGCAATGTGGAGCTTAGTCACGACGAGGTTTTATCTATGGCGGAAGAGGAAATTCAACCCTGAACCGTGATTTCATTAGACTAAAGGAGAATATTACATGAAAAGAAAAGCGTTTTTACTGCTCTTGTGCCTGCTGTTTGTCTCGTGCTCCGCTCAGGACGACTATGACGGCGACTACTACGATGGCGACAATTACTACTACGTCGACACCGAAAAAGAGCACACGGTGACAAAGGTCGACACAAACGGATTTGCCGGAATCTATATGCCTGAGAACGAGGACAGCGACTGGGACTACATTGATGTTCACGACGATGGCACATTCCATCTTTACGGCAAGGAATACGACGTAACGGGATGGATAGGCTACGACGAGGAATTTGACGCCCAGTACGCGTACAACGACAGTGACGGAAGCGGAAGCAGATTCTATGTAACAGAGGACGAAAGACTGTACTTCGCGGAATACGGTTATTTCTACAACACAGGAATGGACAATATGTGGTACGAAGACGACAGTGTAGAAACAACTGACGAGAACACCGACAACAGCGATAACACCGATAATTCTTCCGACGGAAACGAATACTACAGCTGGAACGCCGAGCTTTATCAGCGCAATGTCAGCGAATTAGAGGGAATATGGTACTATGACGGCGAGCTTTCCGCGGAAACATACATCGTAATAGACGGAGAGGGAAACTGGAGCTATTATCAGAGAGCACCGGGAACGGAAGCCGCCGAGATGGACTACGGTTATCTGACATATTCCGAGGATGAAGCAAGCACATACTACGCGGTTTCCCAGCTTTACGAAGGAGTTGAGTTTAAGGTATTCGATTTCGACGAGGATGAAATAATCTGGGGCGAAAACGGAGCTTACTACCTTATGGAATAATCAATATTATATAGGAGATGACGCAATGAAAAAAATGACAAAAACGATTACACTTCTTGTGTCCGCACTGCTGTGTGTGAGCCTTGTTTCCTGCGGCGAGACTGACGACTCATACGACGACACGGACTATATGGAAGCGGGAGACGACTGGCGCACAACGGGACTTGTTCTCGCTGATGGAGTTATAACACGCGATGGGGAGAGCACGGATGTTTTGGTGACTGTCGGGGACAACGGTGCTGCCTTCTACTACGATGACGCGGGTCACGTTATTTTTGATGAGGTTGAATATCCCGAGACGATTGCGGGAGCGCACGACAAGTTTGAGAGCATTTCCTTTGACGACATTGACGGCGACGGGGAGAGCGATGTTGTGCTGAATCTGACAGACGATAACGGAGACAGAACCGAGCTTGTCTGGATATGGAGCGCAGAGGACGGATATGTTTACCGCGACAGCACAGCTCCCGACGTCGGAGAATACGTTGGACTTTGGGGATATGTCGGACAGAATCTCTGGCTGCGAATTCACGATGACGCGACATGGGAATTTGTGAACCTGAACGACGAAGTGATAGACTACGGTACGCTGTGGGTCGATGAAAACGGTGTTACTCTTCACTTTGACGGAAACGGAGACGTGCTTCAGCTTGACAGAACGGTGAGCGGCGACCTTATAGACATGGCAAACGGCGGCTCTCTTGTTCCCGTGGATGAGATTCAGTCGAGCGAGCCTTATTTTGTACGGAACGGACTTGAGATAAATGCCGAGGTTGACGGAGGGGAATTCTACCTCGACAACGGATTCTGCACATATTTTGAAGGCGGCGCGGACTACAGCAGAACGGAATGCTACTGGGAAGTTAAAACCACAAGCAATACTGTGACAAACGGAGTACGCGAGATAAACTTTGACGCGATATGCCGTGTGCCGAGCGGTGCGATTTCATCATACGAGGAAGGCTGTGCTACGGAGGTTTCGTGCGAGCTGTTTGACTACTACACGGGAATGTGGCTGACGGACACAAACGAATTCGCAAACTCAAGCCGTGGGGACGACTACTATCTCCACACAGTCAGCTACGGCGGCTCCAGCTCACTTATAGAGTTTTCGTATATCACGGAATATGAGTACGAGGTCGGAGATTTTGCGCTCGTCGTGACAAGAAGCTACACCGTTTATGTTCCCGAGGATTACGACGGACTTGTTTTTGCGGCGGAGACTCAGCCTGAAACATACGAGGGATACGACAACAGAATGCTGCGCTACACAAACTCACCCGAAGCCGCACTTCTCGATTTGGAAGAGACGGACTCCGCGAATATGTTGTTTTTCCGTTTTTACAATAACTGAGCGGGAAACGAGATGAACAATAATCCTATTCCCGTAAGCGACGCTCTCGCGAAAAAGCTCGGGATGTACCAAAAAATGTCAAGCCTATGCAAGCTTCTCGGAGCTGTGTCGGCGGTCTTGGTTTTCGTAGTGTTTTTCGCAGTGCGGAACAAAGCCGTAAAATCAATACTTGATACGGTTCTGTCTTTCGCGGCGTTCGGACTGATATATTCGGGCAATTTTCTCTATAAAAAAATGAGAGAAACGATGAAAGAACAGCTTGGCGGCTTTTTCGCGGAGGAATTTGAAAAGGCTTACGGCAGAGACGAGCGTACCGATGAGATGCGCATTGACGAGGCTCTCGTGAAAAAAGTACACCTCCTTGACGGAAAATGGGAGGAGTGCAGGGTCGAAAATTATCACGAGGGCAGGCACAACGGAACGCATTTCTCGGCGGCTAACGTCTTTCTGACCCATGTTTACATTGTGGAAAATCCGCACGATGGCAGGGAAACACGCCGCAGCATGGCATTTCAGGGACTTGTGTTCCGCTGTGAGACAAAAGAGAAAAGCACGATATCCATAGTGAAGCAGGAAAGTGTTGTCGGAGAAAATGAGGTAAGCTACAGCTTCAGCGTAACTCCGACAGACGACGGAACGGAATTAAAGCTCGCCGAGATAATAAACAGGCTTGACAGGGAGCTGATGGGGGAGATATTCGCGGCTCAACTGGAGAACGGCGTGCTTACAGTGGCTCTCAAAACCGACTATGCCTTTGCCGAGGTCGCGGAAAACGTGAACATGGAGGACATAGGCGCGATAAAGCAGAGCTACATCACCTCTCTCCGCGAATTCGGGCGTATGCTTGACATAATCGAAAAAAGCGAATTATTCAGCCTTTAAAGATAAGAAAGGACAGATATGACAGCGTTAATTATAGTAATAATCCTTGCCGTTCTCATAGCGATATGGTGCGTGAGTACGGTCAACGACTTCAAGAAGAAAGAAATTCGAGTACAGGAGGGGCTTTCCGGCGTTGAAGTTGCGCTCACCAAGAGATACGATATGCTCACAAAGATGCTCGACACCGCGAAAGGCTACATGGAGCACGAAAACGAGCTGTTCACCAAAGTGATAGAGCTGCGCCGCGGAATGAGCGTGGGAGAAATGAGCAGTGCGGAGAAGCAGATGAGCGAGCTTGAAGGAAAGCTGTTTGCTGTTGCCGAGGGATATCCCGAGCTTCGTTCCGCTGAGGTATTCTCGGAGCTTCAGCATGGAATCAGAGACGCGGAAGAGCATTTGCAGGCGGCGCGCAGACTTTACAACACATGCGTAACCTCGTACAATACTGCAATCGCGATGTTTCCGGCAAAGCTTCTCGCAGGCTCACGTCAGCCGAAGGAATTTTTCGCAGCGGACGAGAGCAAGCGTGAAGACGTGAAAATGTCGTTCTGACAGGAGTAAAAGATGGAAGAAAAACAAAAACTGACAAGTGAGCAGCTTGAAAATGAGCTGAAAAGCCGCAAAACAAAGTCACTGCTCGCGAAAATTTTGACGTACGGCTGCGGACTGCTTACGATTCTGCTCTTTGCGATGAACAGCTACGTCGCCGCGGTTATCTGCCTTGTGCTCACATTTGTCGGCGGATATCAGATGTCAAAGCAGGGCGGGGCAATAAAGACACTGCTCGGCGACAACGTCATAAAAAATCTAATAAACGAGGTGTTTGACGGCGCAGAGTATGCTCCTTTTAAGCATATCGACACCACAAAGGTCACAGAAGCAGGGATGGTGTTCCCGTTTGAATATGACTCCGTGAAGGGAAGCGACTATATCAAAGGTTCATACAAGGGACTTGACGTAGAGCTGAGCGACATTGAGCTGAGAAAAGTCGACACACGCTATGACGAGACTGCACAGCAGTGGAAGGATGAGGAACAGCTCGTATTCAAGGGACAGTGGCTCATATGCGATTTCGGCAAGGAGCTGTCCGGCGAGATACACATTTCCGACGGCGCGAAGAAGCTGAGAAAACAGCACAAAAACGACAGCGTGGAGATGGAAAACACCGCATTCAACGACAGATTTTTAGTGACATCGGCTGACGCACACGAAGCGTACTACATCCTCACACCGCACATGATGGAATACATCCTCACAATGGCAGGCAGAAGCGGAGGAGAGGTCTACATGGCGTTTTTGCGCGGAGGAAAGCTTCACATTGCCGTAAAAACCGAGCGCGACTTCTTTGAGCTTGGCAAGACAAAGACGAATATAGACGAGCTGAGCCGCAAATTCCGCGAGGAGATAAAGTGGTTCACCGATATCATTGACGTTCTGCGCGTTGAGGATACGCTGTATAAGAAGGAGAGGGAAGCATGACGTTCGGTTTAGCCGCGGTGCTTTTGGTTCTGTCCGTCGCCGCTCTCGTGCTGTGCTGCAAGCTCGTTAGAAAGAAGGCAGTGCGCGTAGTGCTTATTGTGCTCTTGTCTGCCGTCGTGCTTGCTCTTGCCGCATACATGGGACTGACGCTCATATTTGTCGACGCGGTACAAAATCAGCCGCCAAATGCATAAAACAAAACCGTATTTCAGCGATACACAATGTGCAAAGAAATACGGTTTTTTGCGTTATTTAAGATACGGCGCGGTTCTGTTTCCGAGGTAGTATGAGTAAATGTCGGGTCTGTCTATAATCTCCCGCGCGAAGATGAGCAGTGCGACAAACGACGACGATGGATATAAATGGTAAACGGTATGTACTTCCTCGTCAAGTTCCAGAGTATCGCTCGTGACAATACAGTACCTTTTCGCTTTTTCTAAGATTTCGCCCGCCTTAACGGAGTCAATGCCGAGCTTTTTCTCAAGCAGTGCGGAGGTGAATGCCTTGCTTTTTTCCATCCTGTGCAGTAAAACCATCGCGTCGAAAAAGTCTTTGTCAGCCATGTCCCTGAAAAACGCGGGATAATCAATGCCGTCGAAATACGCTTCATCCGTGCTTTCGGGGTCTGAAACGAGCAAAAAGTACCGTCTCATGTTCCCGATTCCCATGTTGGTAAAGCCGCCGTCAAACATCGCGCTCGAATATCTCTGTCCCTTTTCGCCGATTTTCTTCTCGTATTCGGTAATGCTGTCCTCGCTTTTGTACTCGTTTTGTGAGACAAGCGCGCGCTCGATGTTCCAGCAGACGCCGAAAGCCGTTTTGACTTTGTCGTCCTCGTGAGCTTCCGCAATCTCCTTCATAAGCGCCGACTGAATATCTCCGAAGTCTCGTATTTTTCTGCCGAAGAGAGAATCTATCGACACCGAAAAGAAATCCGCGATTTTCGGGAGCAGTTCGACATCGGGTACGCCGCCGTTTTCCCATTTTGATACGGCTTGAGCGCTGACTCCGACGTAGCCTGCAACCTCCTCCTGCTTCACGCCTTTTTCCCGGCGCAAGAGTGCGATTTGTTTTCCTATAATTTCAGTTCCCATGAGCTGTCTCCTTTGAATTTTTGTGTAAGCCGCTTTTACTGGGTATATTATAACTGAAACTGCGGTTGATTTCAACGGAGGCGGATTTGTGCAAAACAAACGTCGGTTGAGTGGTGTTTTACTTCACAAAATAACAGTAGTCCATTATTATCCTGCCGCTTTCGTCGGGGGTCGTGTATCTCGGGCAGAGGCAGTTTTCAAAAGACCATTCTCCGCCGTTCTCGTCCTTCCAAATGTCAAGTCCCGCGCCTGTAACAGCATTTCTGCAAGGAGCGGTGTTGTGGACTTCGTTTTCGAGCCCGTATATCCAGGAAGTGCCGAGTCCTATCGCCGGAAAATCAACACAAGCGAATCCTTCGGGAACGGGAGTGTCACCGGGCGTGAACATACCTAACCAATACTCAAATGGCTGTCCGTCCGCTCTACGCTCAAGACCGACATATCCGCCGCCGTTTTCCCATATCTCCGTGATTTTGCCGACTCCTCCCATGGTCTGCTCGATGAGGTCAAACCATCCGTTGGCAAACCATTCTCCCCACATCGGACCGAATCCGGAATACTTTTTTCCGATGAAACGCATAGCAGGGACATTTTCCTTGAAGACTTTGATAATTTCTGCCATAGTGTTTTCTCCTTTTTGTAAAAAAACAGCCGAGAACGGGGACGAGAACCTCATTTTCGGCTGATACTATCGGAATGACAGGATTTGAACCTGCGACATCGTGGTCCCAAAGAGGCATCGTAAGGTATTGTCCGCTTATATGGGCTTTTTTCAGCCCTTTTCGCTCCGAAACCAATGCTCTTCGGCGCTCTTATCTGCATATGTTCCGAGTACTCCGAAAAGGTAAGTGGTCAGTTATGTGGTCAGCAGGAATTTTTGCGAATTAATATGCTCCATCGCCTCTCGTTTTTGAACGAGGGGCATTTTTCTTTTCTGCCGTTATTGTAACTCTGAGGAAGACTGAATACAAGTCAAAATTTGCGCCGCAGTAGACAAAGAAAAAGGGACTGCTCAGAATCCGCAAATAAAAACTTCGGCAGATTTATATGATTTCTTAAAATCTGCCGAAGTCTCGCAAGAACGTGTAACATAAATCAAAAATTAATATAACATTTGCCTGCATAGAGTATTGCTATTTTTTAGAAAATGTGTTATACTATCATCGGATAAATGTTATATCGTAGGAGGTTACTATGAAAAGCTCCGATATTATTAAAGATATACGCTCAAGGCTTGGACTGAGCCAAACAGAGCTGGCAGAAAAATTGGGCGTCAGTTTTGCAACGGTCAATCGTTGGGAGAAAGGTCGGTGCGAGCCTTCGCAGATCGCGCTGAATGCCATTAAGCGCTTATGTGCGCATAACAAGATTGATTACTCTCGATTTGAAGGCAACCGCATCATTACTTCGGATAAAGTTATAACTTTATATCACGGCTCTAAATCCGGCATTGTTGGTGATATTTCACCTACAAGTCGTGAGCATTGCGATTTCGGAAAAGGCTTTTATATGGGAACAGACAGGACGCAGCCATTGACCTTGATTTGCAACTATCCCGATGCGAAGCTCTATACTGTTAAAGCTAACCTGTCAGGATTAAAAATACTTGACATTGAGGTTGGTATCGATTGGGCGCTTCTCGTTGCCTATAACCGAGGCAAAATGGATTCTGTAAAAGGTACGGCTATATATAATCGCATTGCTGAATTGGCAGACGGCTGTGATATGCTGATCGGCTTTATCGCAAATGACAGAATGTTCGTCGTTCTCGACCGTTTCTTTAAGAGCGAAATTACGGATGAAGCGCTGATACACAGCTTATCTGCCCTTAAACTCGGCAAACAGTATGTAGCCCTGACGGAGAAGGCTTGCAGGCAGATTGAAATCGTAGAAGAAGCCGCATTAACAGATAAAGACCGTGAAACATTAAGAATTGAAAGCGAAGATAACCGTTCCAAGGGCGTTGCGTTGGCGGACGAAATCTGCCGTCAGTACCGCCGTGAAGGTCGGTTCTTTGACGAAATACTGAAAGCCGGTGAATAATATGCGTGAGCTGAACAGTCAACAATTCGGACTCTGCGATATACAGGGCAGACTGTTTGAATTGGCACTGAAAAACGGATATGACTGCAAAGACTTCATCGAAAAGTTTATGAACAGTAAGACCGCCGCAGCGTTGGATGAATCCTATGACCGTCTGCAGTGGGCTGGCGAGGAATACATTCTGGAAGAACTGAACGAGGAAGTAGGCGGTCTAAAGAAAGCCGGAACGGTCTATCATAATGAAATTATGTATTGGTTGGGCTACACCTACCGCTATTGGCATTATTATACAGGCGAAAACAGCAAAGAGATTTATAAAATCGCAGATGCCGAAACAATGGCGACGGGCTACCTCGGCCTCCACACCTTGGATGTAAAAATGGCGATAGATCGATTGAAAGAAAATGGATAGACAAAAGGAATTTTAACAATGTTAAGAACATCCGCACAGCGGCAGATGTACGATAGGAGAATAGCTATGCAGCAAACGCCGTTTTATGCTTATTATATAGCGAGAATACTGGAGGGCCTATCGGAATCGAATAGGCTTGTGTCTGCGTTTGCTTCCTCCGATATCCAGGTCTATCCGTTTCAAATTGCGGCAGCAAACTTTGCATTGCGTTCCCCCTATCAAAAAGGTGTAATACTTTGTGATGAAGCCGGAATGGGAAAAAGCCATGAAGCAATGCTTATTATCACACAAAAATGGTTAGAAGGTCAGTCACGGATACTGTTGTTGATTCCCAACGCCGATTTGCTCATGCAGTGGACGGAGATGATTGATCTCTACTATACAATTCCTTATATTGCGCTGACAAACCGTGAAGAATGGAATACTAATATTTCCGACGATAATCCAAATGCATTTATGCAGGACGCTATTGTTATTTCCACTTATGATTTTGTCGCGGATAATGAGTCGGCAGTGAAAGACATTCATTGGGATTTGACTGTATTTGAAGAAGCAAATGCGCTATCTTCTGTTTACCGCGAAGATAACAAACAAGCAAAAATATTAAAACGTATCTCCGATGGCTCTTTCAAATTACTGCTTACCGGAACGCCGATAGAAAAGAATATCATGGATCTGTACGGGCTGATCTGGTTTATCGACGAAACCGTGTTGCCCAATGAGCAGGAATTTCTGTCGCGCTATTTGCGAAAACCGGAGAATTATCCCGAGCTTGCAGAAAGAGTAAGTAAATATTGCTTCCGCACACTCCGCTCTCAGGCAAAGGATTATGCTAAAGTGCCGGAACGAATTCTGATTACAAATGAATATATGCCCTCTCCGAAAGAGCGGGAATTATATGACCTGCTCTATGCCTACATAAATAAGCCGAACAAAATCGCCTTTCCGGAAATGGATCGGTATGACCTCGCACTGCGGCTTTTAAGCTTGCAAAGCTCTTCAACCGCCGCAATCTTGCAAACGATTAAAGGCATCATTAAACGGTTGGAAACCATGTCAAATGCACAGGATGAGCTTGCCGAATGGCGGCAGATGCAGACCGTTGCCGAAAGCATACCTATGGACGCAAAAGCAAAGCAATTGCTTATTGCACTGAAAAACGGATTTGCACTGATGAAAAAGTCCGGTGCGAAGAAAAAAGCCGTGATTTTTACCGAAAGCGTTGAAACGCAGAAAATGTTGATATTCTTGCTCTCTGATAAATATAAGACTTGTCTCTATAACGGAGGTTCGGATTACAGCTCGATTCAGAAGTTCAAAACAAGCGGAGAAATACTTATTTCTACTGACAACGGCGCAAAAGGATTCAATTTAGAGGACGCTGCTTTTGTCATTCATTACGATCTGCTTTATAATACCTTAAAAATGGAACAGCGGATTGATCGCTGCCACCGATTAGGGCAGGAGAACGATGTCCTTTCCTTAGCGTTTATTGATAAAAACAATTTTGCCGATGTGCGTAAGCTGGAGCTTGTCAATAAGCGAATGCTTGTGGCTGACGGCGTGTTCGGTATTACCGATGAGGTGATCGGCGGTTTTACCGAGAATTTAGACACGGCGTTTGAAGCGGTGTCAAGGCGCATCCGTACGAAAGAACAGGTGAAAGACGATTATCAACAAACATTGATACAGAATGAAGCAAGAAATAAGCAGCTTATTTCTTCTGCTGAGGATGTGCTGTTTACTACATTCACAAAGGAACTTGCAGATAAAATTACGATATCGCCCCGTTATATCAGCGAAAAGGCGGAGCAAATTAACACCGCGCTGTGGAGTATCGTAAAATATTTCTTTGAGCAGTACAACGAGGCTCACGAGGATTGTACCTATGTGATTGACGATGATGAGAAAACGGTAACTGCAACCAATTATGAGAAATTACCAATGCTGTTCTATTATTGGACAGGCAGTCGTAACAAGCCATATCAAAGCCTGAAATCCTACGGCATGGCAAAGGATTTCAAACCGCACCACGGCAGGATTACACTGACAAGTATTATCGGACGCGGAATTATTCACGAACTGGAGTGTTCCGAGTGTGGAGCTTTGAAAGTGGAGAGTGGAGTCTATGAACCGTGCGAAATCGGTTTGTACAGCATCAATCTTTCCTCTGCCGCTAATAGAACATCTGCCGATATTCCTGTACTGGTCGGCAAAACGCAGTCCGGCAAACTGCTTACGGAAGAACAATGTAAAGCCATTCTGAAACTCTCGGCAAAGAGCTATAGCGAGGAAGGGCGCAAAAATCCGCATTGGCTGAAAAGCGGTGGCAGACCACATGAGCTTGACCGGCTTGTCCCAACCGATATGCTCGTCATGAAGCAATCAGAAAAGCTCTCTCCCGCACAAGCGGAGGAAATCGATCAAATGAAGATAATGACAAAGGCAAAGAAAAATGCACGCACTCGTGATTTGGATGATCTGGATAGGCAGATAAAGGCAGCGGAAACGGAGCGGGATGCAATCACAAATGATCGACTAAAATTGTTGGCGTTAGAGAAGAAAGCCAATCTCCTACGGCAGGAATATATGAAAAAGCAGGAAAACCAGTTTTTTGACGCCATGCGGCTGGATTTGGAATTAGAAGAACAAATTAAGGAATTTACCGAAAAGGAAAAATTGACCGCAAAGGTCACAAGAGAATTTGTAGTGAAAGTGGAGGGATCTTTGTGAACAATAATATACTTTTAAGTTTTTTGGAATTATCAAATTCTGAGTTTGAGTTTCCTATATTCAGAAAATCACCAGACAATAACTCCAAACTTGACGAGATGTATAGATACAAATTGCCTACATCTACACGAACTGATTGGGACACATATGATGTTTCATTTCGGGAGATTGATGAGACCGCTAGGTTTACAGCAAAATCCACTGACAATCTAAATATGACCAAAAAGTGGCTTATGAGCATTCTGTCTGAAAAAGCTACTTCTACTTTTAGTAAATCTGAATTTTATGTTGGAAACCATTTTGTGCCCAACATATCATTTGTAATTTCATCTCATAAAGAAGGGCAATGTCTAATTCAGCTTGAACCCTACTATTTGGAAATTAATAATAGTTTTGGATTTCTTGTAGATTATAAGTTTAAGCCTTTTCATGATTACGAGAAAACGCGTCAGGAAAAGATACTGAGCTTGTCACTATCCTCAGATGGAAGTAAAAACAAAAATTATTATTCTGATAAATTGAGATACTTAAAAAGTTTTATTGATAATTTTGTACCACGGCTATTTCCTCTTAAAATAAACGGACTTACCCTTGATATAAAGCGAACATTATTAGAGTTATCTCCTTTTCAATTAAGTGAGAAAACCTATATGTTCCAAAACGGAGAAAGTAAAATACAGTTTCAAGGCATAAAAAAATATAAGCCTTTGAATAATAGTATCGGATTACCACACTATGTTTTTGTATTTGAAAAAAGTAAAATAAATATTTCAAGGCAGTTGGTTAAAGCCTTGCGAGGACAATTGTATCCGACTTTTAGCGGTATGGAAAATATGTTCGGGGTAGACTTTTCCAATGATAAGATAGATTCAATTGTTGTAGAAGACTATTCTATTGATAATTTAAAGAAAATATCTGCACAATTGGATGAAATCATCAAAAAAATCCGGATGCAAATATTGTTGGAATTTTTGCCGGTATAGAAAAGGATTTTGATACTGGGCGAGATTACTCACCCTATTATACTGTAAAAAGCTGTTTCTTAGAACGTGGATTGGCAATACAGGCAATTACTATCGAACAGGCATTAAAACGCGATGGATTTAAGTGGTCTATTTCAGGGATTGCATTGCAATTGTTTGTAAAATTAGGAGGTGTCCCGTGGACAGTGAAGCCTCAAAACAAAAATTGTTTAATATTTGGAGTGTCATCTGCCCATATCAAAGATGAAGAAAATAACACAACAAAATATTTTGCATATTCTCTGTGCTTTGATTCCAGCGGTTTATATAAAAGATTAAATGTGTTAGGCCAATCAACCGATAAGGACAGTTATATCAAACAACTATCGAACGAGATCAAAAAACATTTGCATAACGATTTAGACGATTCAATTGAAAAATGTGTAATACATGTTCCATATAAACTTAAGCGGGACGAAATGAAATGCATAAAGGAAAGTATTGAATCTGTAAAGCAGGAGCATCAAAAGATTACCTTTTCAGTAATAAAAATTAATGTCATTAATAAATTCTTTGGTTATTCACATTATAACAGTAATATCCCCCTTGCGGGAAGCTGTTTGCAACTTGGAAAACGCGAATATCTTGTATGGTTTGAAGGTCTTCAACAAGGAAAAACTCAAGTGGTATCCGCACAAAATATCTCTAACCCCGTCCATATTCAATTTATTTATGGCCCGGAGATGACAGAGGAAGAAATAAAAACATATCTGCAAGATATTATTAATCTTTCTGGAGCCAACTGGCGCGGATTTAATGCAAAACACGAACCAGTATCCACACTATATCCTGAATTAATAGCTAAATTTGCCGGGAAATTCGATCAATATGGGTTGAACC
>ERZ779861.1721-NODE-1721-length-23404-cov-6.940383_pt1 | contig 23404 bp, 20 predicted proteins | sample MGYA00511558_ERZ779861 | MGnify/ENA primary metagenome ERZ779861 (study PRJEB29588, sample SAMEA2163432) | human gut metagenome | biome: human gut; feature: human-associated habitat; material: faeces | place: Denmark | collected 2008/2010 ...
AAAACGCGCCTCCCGGCAGGAAAGCGCCCTGCAGAGCGCCCTGCGCGCCGAGCAGTGGTTCGAGTCCATCTGCAGGCAGCTGCGCCGCGTGCAGCCTGCCGTGCAGGAGGGTGCTGCCGGAGAAGCCGTGCAGGGGCCGCTCCCGCAGCCGTCCGCCCTGCGCGCGGATACGCCGCTGCAGACGCTGGATACCTTCTGCGTCCTCGCGCTCAAGACCACCGGCAAGCACCCGGGCCGGGACGAGCTGGTGCAGCTGTCCGCGCTGAAATTCCGCCGCTTCGCCCCGGAGACCATCCTCACGGTGTCCATCCGCCCGGAAAAGGGCCTGACCCGCTATGCGCGGGAGGCCGGTGTGACAGATTCCATGGTCGCGTCTGCTCCCGCGGCGGCCGAAGTCGCCGCCTCCATCGAAGCGTTTCTCGGCGAGCGCGCGCCGCTCGTCCTCTTTCAGTCGGAGGAGCTGGCGTTTTTGCCCGCAGCCGGGATCGGCTGCGCGGGCGAGGGAAGGACGGTCTACGACGTGCAGTCGCTGCTCGGCAAGCCGGACGGCAAAGCGCCGGCGCTGGCAGAGGCCTGCCGTGACCTGTTCTCCTTCACGCCGGAGCTCGGCGGCACGGAGCAGGAGGCGCTGGCCTGCGGCCTGGTCTTCTGTGCCCTCTGCGACCGGACGCTCCACCTGACCAAAAAGTCTGCCGCCCGGTAAATATGCTGCAAAACCCGCCCGAACTGTGGTTCGGGCGGGTTTTTACAGTGGAAATTCTCCATGGATTCTGCTATGATCGGAACAGGAACACAACTCTATACTCGCGTATGATCGACAGGAGGGTCGGAGCATGAAAAGGATCAGATGTTTTGCGGCAGTTTTTTGCCTGCTGCTCCTGCTGGCCGGATGTGCCGGAGAACCGAAGGTGAAGCGGACAATCGAGGGAATGAAGACCTACGCCGAGATGACGGACGGGACCTGGACCTGCGACGGCAGGAGCTACGCCTACCGGCTGGAGATCCGGGGCAGGCTGAGCAGAGCTGCCTGTGATTCCGTGTTCGTCTACCTGAGCAACGTGCCGGAGATCTCCTTCGAGCGGGCCGCGAAGGCCGCCGGTCTGAGCAGCAACTCAGACGATTACTTTGCCCCGGAAGAAGCGGTGCTGGTCGAGCTGGGCACGGAGTGAACGACCAGAGACAGAAAAGCCCCTCTGCATACGCATGCAGAGGGGCTTCGCCATATCAGGAGAGAATGCCGGTGGACTGCAGGAACAGGATCAGCATTATGACGGGCGCGATGTAGCGGATCATGACGCGGTAGACGCTCTTGCGGCGGAAATGCTCGCCGTTGCGTTCCATCTCGCCGATCACATAGTCGGGCGTCTTGATCCAGCCGATGAGGATGGTCGACAGCATGGCGATGAACGGCATCATGAACCGCGAGACCTTTTCAATGCCGCTCTCTACGCCGTTGTAGACGATCAGCGCCGTGACGGCCATGAAGACGAGCGCGAAGACGACCGGGGAGACCGGCGAGGTGATAAAGTCGATAAAATAGCTGTCCTGTGCGGCAGCCTGTGCCTGCCCGGTCAGGTAGACCACGGCATACTTCGTGATCCAGCCGCCGATGACCGCGTAGTAGGTCATGATCAGCACCGGCACGAGGAAGGTCAGAATGCCGAGGAACTTCCACTTCGGGTGCATTTCAGCGTATGCACCGATGGCGCTTTTCTGCGTCCTGCGCCCGATGGCAATGTCCGAAGTGAGAAGGGTAAAGCCGAAGGTCAGCACCAGCGCCAGATAGACGATCAGGAAAAGTCCGCCGCCGTCCTTTGCCGCCAGATACGGAAAGCGCCAGAGATTGCCGACGCCGACCGCGCTTCCCGCCGCCGCCAGCACAAAGCCGAGCTGCCCGGAAAAATAGTTGGATTTCTGTTTCATGATATCTGCTCCCCTTGTTCTCAATTCCCGGAATATTTCCTGGGCGCACAGGGTTTACGGTATCATAAAACGTTCTGGAAGTAAACCGCTTTTTCCTTTACGAAGCGGCAATCGTGTGATAGTATAAAAACAGCGCGAAGCGCTGCGCTTCACGCTGTCAAAGCTCTTCCGCCCGGTTAGCCGCCGTGCCTTTGCATATACTGCCCGATCTGGCGGATGACCGCCACTACGCAGATGCCCGCCGCCAGTCCGACCGCCCACTGCCCCGTAAGCAGGGCGTAGCGGCGCATATCGTCAAAGCGGTTCTGCACCAGTCCCAGCATCGCATAATACGCCGAGCCGCCGGGAACGAGCGGAATGAGCGCCGGAAGCAGGAACAGCGTCGCGGGCGTTTTTGCAATCTTCGCGGCGATTTCGCTGTAGGTCGCGGCAAACGCGCCCACCAGGACAAGCAGATAAAATACGCTCTGCACCCGGTCCTTTAACAGCAGATAGAGCAGCCAGCTGAGCATGCCGCCGACGGACGCGGGAATGATTTTTTTCACCGGCACGTTCATCAGCAGGCAGTAGCCCACGGTGGAAAACAGCGCCGTCAGTAAATTTCCGACCATCTCTTACACCCCAAACAGATAGATTGCGCTGCCGAAGCCAATGGCAAGCATCAGCGCAAGAAGCAGCGACTCGAACATGCGCAAAAGCCCCGATACCGTGTGCCCGACAAGCATGTCGCGCACCGCGTTCGTCAGCGCCGCGCCCGGAATGAGCAGCATAATGACGCCGATGGAAATTTTATCGACGTCCAGCGCCGGCACCTGCCGCCAGACGAACCAGATGAAGCTGCCCGAGACAAAACCGACCAGCACCTGGAAAAACGCGGCGTTGCGGAACACGGGCTGTACCTGCCGCTGCATGAAGCAGACCATCGCGCCGACGAAGGCGGCAAGGATGCTGTCTGCCCAGGAGCCGCCGAAAAAGAGCGTAAAGCTCAGCGCCGTCACAACGCTTCCCAGATACAGCGTCTGCACCTTCGGCTTCTCCCGGTCGATTTTTTTCAGCTCCGCACGAAATTCCGCCGCGCTCACCGGCTCGGTACAGATGCGGCGGCTGAGGGCATTGAGCCGTTCGAGCTTGACAAAGTCAAACGACGACGCTTTGTTGATGCGGCGCGTCTGTGTCAGCTCCACGCCGTCTTCAAACAGAATCGTCAATACAATATCGGATGTGATGGCAAAGATGTCTATCTTCTTTGCACCGTAGGCTCTTCCGAGCCGCGTCATGGTGTCTTCCACGCGGTTGATTTCCGCGCCGCACAGCAGCAGCATCTGCCCCATGTCCAGAAGACCATGCAAAATCTGATCGTGCGCTTCCATCGCGCACCTCCTTCATAAGATAATCGTTCCAAGGCAGACATTGTAACAGAACATTGCCATTTGTCAAGACAGAATCGCGCCGCGCGCGACGGAGGTTTTTTATGAATTATGCCAGTATCAAATCCTGCGACATCGCAAACGGTCCCGGCGTGCGCGTGAGCCTGTTCGTCTCCGGCTGCACGCACCACTGCAAGGACTGCTTCAACGAAGAGGCGTGGGACTTTTCCTACGGCGAGCCGTTCACCGACGAGGTCTCCGACCGCCTGCTTGCCATGCTCTGCCCTGATTATATCCGGGGCATCACCTACCTCGGCGGCGAGCCGTTCGACCCGCACAATCAGGAATCGCTGCTGCTGCTCTCGCGCAGAATCCGGCAGGAGCTTCCGGAAAAGTCCATCTGGGCGTTCACGGGCTATGTCTACGGCGGGAATCTTCCGATGCTCCCCGGCATAACGCAGGCGCTTTTGGAGCATCTGGACGTTCTGGTAGACGGTCCGTTCATTGCCGCGCAGAAAAATCTCTCGCTGCGCTTCCGGGGCTCGAGCAACCAGCGCCTGATTGATATGCCGAAAACACTCGCCGCCGGAACAGTCGTTCTCTGGGACGAAAGACAATAAGGACAGGAGAAGCTTATGCCGAAAATCAAGATTCATTATTTTTCCCCGGACGCACCGCGGCTGCAGCTGACCAAAACGGGCGACTGGATCGATCTTTACTGCGCGCAGGACATGACGCTGCACGCGGGGGACTTTGCGCTCGTGCCGCTCGGCGTTTCGATGCAGCTGCCCGAGGGCTATGAGGCGCGGACCGCGCCGCGCTCGTCGACCTTCAAGCGCTGGGGGCTTCTGCAGGCAAACTCCGTCGGCGTGATCGACAACAGCTACTGCGGCACGAACGACGAGTGGAAGCTCCCCGTCTACGCCACGCGTGACACGACGCTTGAAAAGGGCGACCGTATCTGCCAGTTCCGCATTTTCGAGGTCCAGCCTGCCATCGAGTTTGAAGAGTGCGACACGCTGTCTGACACGGACCGCGGCGGCTTCGGCTCGACCGGTCGAAAGTAAAAACGCCCCCGGCGCAGCTCAAAACCAGCTGCGCCGGGGTGTTGTTATTGCGCAAGAAGCGTGACGCTCATGCAGATCGGATTATGGTCAGAGTAGGCAAAGCCGGTGGACACGACCTCGCTGTCCGTCACTTCGACATTCGGCGAAACCAGAAAGCCGTCGACCGACAACACCAGCTGCCCGTCGTGATACGGACCGTCCGCGTTGCGGACCGTGGGGACCGCGCCGTCTTTTCCCTGCGGCGCAATGAGCCGGATATCGGTTTTCTCCAGCAGGTCGAACCGAAGCGGCTGCGCCCAGGTGTAGTCCTCGGTGGAAACGCCGAAATATGCTTCGCTGCCACCCTCCAGCAAATCCTTATTGAAGTCTCCGCCGCCAATGACGTAGTTTCCCGCTTCATACTCCGCCTGCATGTCGGAGAGTAGAATCTCCAGCTGCTCGTCGGCAATTTTTCCGTCGGAGGTGTAGGCAGACAGGTGCAGATTATACAGGCACAGCGCTTTCCCGTTCGAGACCGGAATTTTCGATACGCTGTAGCACCGGTCCAGATCGAGAAGCTTCGTCACGCCCGTCTCGACCGGCAGGCTCCTTCGCACCGCGCTGCGGATACCGAGCTTTGATGTTGTCAGCAGCCCGGAATTCGACGCGCCGTGCGGCTGCGTGATGGGGTAAAACAGATACGCCGAATGGTAGTTCACGGCAAAGACGCTATCTGTAGAAACGTCCAGACCGTCAAACGTGCGAAGCTTCAACGCCTCGTCGACATGGTAGCTCCGGTCGGAGTCGAAGTCGACCTCCTGCAAAAGCATCAGGTCTGCATCCTGCGCCGCGGCAGTTTCTCCGATGGCGTCGAGATTCTTTTTCAGCCGGTCTCTGGACCAGGCGCGCGACTCCGTGCCGCCGTCCATGAAAAAGCCGAAATCCTCTTCATACGCGCCGAAGCCGATGTTCCAGCTGAGGATTTTATAGTCCGTCTCTGGCTCGGCAGTCTGGACGCCGCTGCTTCCGTGTGTGACGCTCAGCTCCTGGTTGTCTTCGATGCGCGAATAGGTTCCGAAGACGTAGCCTACATAGCAAAGCACGGCGATCAGCACCACCAGCAGCAGAATTCCAGCAATTTTCAAGACTCTTTTCAAGTCCTTCGCCTCCTGTTTGTTCTTCTTTTTGTATCATACCCGATTGCGTGCAAAAATGCAATCCGTCTCGCGTGTGCAGAACTTCAATTTTAAGAATTATTCTTAAAATAGTTCTGGCTTTTTTTCGCGGCATGTGGTATGCTATGGACAGAAGCAAACAGCCCCTGGCTGATCCATGAATTTCAGGAGGAATGCATATGTATTGTGTCAAAAAAATGACCGAGGATCTCTACTGGGTCGGCGCAAGCGACCGGCGTCTGGCGCTCTTTGAAAACGTCTATCCCATCTCGCGCGGCGTGAGCTACAACTCCTACCTGCTGCTCGATGAAAAGACTGTCCTGCTGGACACGGCCGACAGCTCCGTGAGCGGCATCTTCTTTGAAAATGTCGAGCACGTGCTGAACGGACGCCCGCTCGACTATCTGATCGTCAACCACATGGAGCCGGACCACTGCGCGCTGATGCAGGATCTGGTCCTGCGCCATCCGGATGTGAAGATCGTCTGCAACAAAAAGACGCTGGCAATGATCAAGAACTTCTTCACGTTCGACATCGACGCGCGCGCCGTCATTGTCGGCGAGATGGACACGCTCTGCACCGGCAGGCACACCTTTGCCTTCGTCATGGCACCGATGGTCCACTGGCCCGAGGCGATGGTCTCCTACGACGTGACCACGAAGACACTCTACTCTGCCGACGCCTTCGGCACCTTCGGCGCGCTCAACGGCAACCTGTACGCGGACGAAGTGAACTTCCAGACCGAATGGCTCGACGATGCCCGCCGGTATTATACCAACATCGTCGGCAAATACGGCACGCAGGTACAGGCACTGCTCAAGAAGGCAGCGACGATTGAAATCGAAACCATCTGCCCGCTGCACGGACCCGTGTGGCGCAAGGACATCGGCTGGTTTATCGACAAATACGTCCACTGGGCAACCTACAAGCCCGAGCAGCAGGCAGTCGTGATTGCCTATGCCTCCGTCTACGGCAACACCGAAAACGCGGCGAACATTCTTGCCTCGAAGCTTGCCGACCTCGGCGTGCGCGATGTGAAGATGTACGACGTGTCCGCGACGCACCCGAGCTTCATCGTCTCCGAGTGCTTCCGCGCCAGCCACCTGGTCTTCTTCTCCACAACCTATAATGCCGGCATGTTCGTGAACATGGAAAATCTGGTCCATGACATTGTGAACCACAACCTCCAGAACCGGACCATTGCGCTGGTCGAAAACGGCTCCTGGGCGCCCACGGCGGGCGGTCTCATGCGTGCGGAGTTCCAGAAGCTCAAAAACTGCACGATTCTGGACGAGGGTCTGACCATCAAGTCCTCGCTCAAGGAAGCGCAGCTTTCGCAGATGGACGTTCTTGCGCAGGCAATCTATGACAGCATGGACCATCCCGCACCCGCGGTCCACGAGGATGCCAAGCCCATCGAGCAGAACGCGATGTTCTCCCTTTCCTACGGGCTTTACGTTCTCACCGCGCGCGACGGCGAAAAGGACAACGGCTGCATCATCAACACCGTCATGCAGCAGACCGACACGCCCAAGCGCATCAGCATCACCGTCAACAAGGCAAACTACACCTGCGATATGATCAAAAAGACGGGCGTGTTCAATGTCTCCGTTCTCTCGCAGGACGCGCCGTTTGCCATGTTCCAGCACTACGGCTTCCAGTCCGGGCGCGATGTCGACAAGTTTGCCGACGCGAAGACGACCCCGCGCGCCATCAACGGCGTCTGCTACGTCCCCGCCTGCACGAAGGCGTTCCTGTCCGGCAAGGTTATCCAGACCATTGAGTTTGAGACGCATATTCTGTTCATCGCCGACGTAACCGAGGCGCGCGAGCTGTCGAACGTCCCTGCCATGACCTACAGCTACTACTTTGAAAACGTCAAGCCGAAGCCTGCCGCGCTCGCCGAGCAGAAGGGCTGGGTCTGCAAGATCTGCGGCTACGTCTATGAGGGTGAGCAGCTGCCTGCCGATTTCATCTGCCCGCTGTGCAAGCACGGCGCGGAGGATTTTGAAAAGCTAGGCTAACGCCCGCCTGCCAAAAAGCAGGGGCTTTTTGGCAAAAAGAATGCACCTCGTCTGCGCGCAGAATTTTGCCCCAACGGGGCAAAATTCCACACTTGCGAGGTGAGCAGTATGTTTCCGGTCGGCGAAGCCGCCGGATAACATAAATTTCCATTTTATTTCGCGTCTGCGGACGCGAAACACTGCGAGGCTTTTTCCGTCATGGGTTTCTCAAACATATTTTGAAAGGATTGTATTGTCATGCGAGTATTAGAGCAGCTGGAACCGAAGAATGTCCTGTCCTTTTTTGAAGATCTGTGCGCCATCCCCCACGGCTCGGGCAACACAAAGGCAATCAGCGACTACTGCGTGAAGTTTGCAGAAAGCCGCGGTCTGGAGGTCCATCAGGATGGGCTTAACAACGTCGTCATCGTCAAGCCCGCAACGCCTGGCTATGAAGCCGCTCCCACGGTGATCGTGCAGGGACATCTTGACATGGTCGCAGAAAAGACGCCCGACAGCCCCATCAACTTCCTGACCGACGGGCTGGAGCTGGAGGTAGACGGTGACTTTATCCGCGCGAAGGGCACGACGCTCGGCGGCGACGACGGCATTGCCGTTGCGATGGCACTGGCGGTTCTGGACGCGAAGGACCTCGCGCACCCGAGGCTTGAATGCCTGTTTACCATCGACGAGGAAACCGGCATGGACGGCGCGGTCGGCTTCGACGCCTCCATTCTGCAGGGCAAGCGGCTTCTCAACATCGACTCCGAGGAAGAAGGCATCCTGACCGTCAGCTGCGCGGGCGGCGCACACGCGGCAGTCCGGATTCCCATGACGGCAAACGAATGTGCGCTCGATTCCGCCGAAATCCGGATTTCCGGTCTCAAGGGCGGTCACTCCGGCGCGGAGATCGACAAGGGTCGTGCAAATGCAACCATCACGCTCGGGCGCGTGCTGCAGGCGCTGGTCGACAAGCTGGAGGTGCGCCTTGTCTCGGCAGAGGGCGGTCTCAAGGATAACGCCATTCCGAACGCCGCGCGCGCCGTCATCGCACTGGAAGACGGAAAGCTTCCCCGCGCGCAGGAAATCTGCGCCGAGCTGCAAGATACGTTCCGCAGGGAATACGCCGCTGCAGACCCCGACGTCACCGTCACCTTCACACCGGGCACCGTCGCTTCTCAGGCGCTGACGCTGCGCGACACGAAGAAGGTCTGCTGCTTCCTGGGGCTTTACCCCAACGGCATCGAGTCGATGAGCATGGACATTCCGGGTCTGGTGCAAACCTCCTGCAACCTCGGCATTTTCAAGGTCAACGGCTCGGGTCTCGAGGGCTCCGGCTCCGTCCGAAGCTCGATTGCAAGCCGCAAGCAGCTGCTGCTGCGCAGAATCGGGCTTCTTGCCGAAGGGCTCGACGGCACGCTGTGCGTTTCGGGGGAATACCCCGCGTGGGAATACCGCCGCGAGTCTCACCTGCGCGACGTGATGTGCAAAGTCTACAAGGACCAGTGCGGGCAGGACATGAAGGTCGAGGCAATCCACGCAGGTCTCGAGTGCGGTCTGTTCTGCGGCAAGATTCCGGGGCTCGATGCCGTCTCCTTTGGTCCCAATCTTTATGACATTCACACGGTCAAAGAGCACATGTCCATCTCGTCCGTGCAGCGCGTTTACGCCTATCTCTGCGCCGTCCTGCAAGCGCTGAAGGATTAAACAAATTTTCCGAAGTCCATCTCGAAATTCTTTCCGGCATTCCAAATCCCGCCTGGACATGCGTCCGGGCGGGATTTTTATCCGAATTTCTTCTATTGTTTTTATTTGATTCACAATTTTTACAAAATTGACGGTATAATAAGCTTTATACAACGCGCGGAGGAGGGAATTGCACATGACAAGAGATCCGTATGAGGTACTCGGCGTCTCGCGCGGCGCGAGTGAAGACGAGATCAAGCAGGCATACCGCCGCCTTGCCAAGCAGTACCACCCGGACCTCCATCCGGGCGACGCCGCCTGCGCAAAGAAGATGAACGAGATCAACGAGGCATACGACCTGCTCAAAAATCCGCAGGCATATCAGGCATATCGCCAACAGCAGCAGCAAAGCGCCTATCAGCAGGCATACCGCCAGCAGCAGTCGGCGTATCAGCAGCAGAACCAGCAGTATTACGATCCGTTCGGCTTCTGGACCTCGCAGACAGGCTCTCAGGACGGGCAGGACCCGAACCAGCACTACTACCGCTACACCTACACCTATCAGCCCGGCAGCCGCTCGGACCAGAATGAGCAGAACACGCAGTATCAGTGGACTTATCGCCGCCCGCGCAGCGGCGGAATTTTCCGCAAGATTATCGGCGCGTACCTTCTTTTGCAGCTGCTCGGCTGGCTCTTCACCAGCTGCGCCTACAGCGCGTATCCGTCCTATTACTACGGCTATTCCAACCAGCCCGACTCCGGCTACTCCGAGACCTATAACCAGCCGTCCTCCGGCAGCTACAATTCGTATGGCTTCGGCAGCGGCAGGCAGAGCTGAAAGGCGGGCGTTTCTATGAGTCTGTTTACCAAAAAGCAGCCGCCCGCGCCGGACCTTCGTCTGGAGGCGCTGGAGGCAGAATATAAAAATTACCGCCGCCGCACGCAGGGCGCATGCGAGACGGCTTATCAAGACGCGCAGCGCAAAACTGTTCTTGCGTTTCTGCCTCTCTACGACGATCTGGAGCGTGCGCTCTCGGCGCCCTGTCAGGACGCCGCCTACCGCAAGGGCATCGAGCTGATGATGCAGAACCTGCTTTCAATTCTCGCCGGTCTCAAGGTCCAGCCCATGCAGTCGCTCGGCAAATGCTTCAACCCCGACTATCACGAGGCAGTGTCTCATGTGACGGACGAGACGGCTGCCGAGGAGCGCATTGTGCAGGTCGTGCAGACCGGTTTTACGATGGACGAAGAGGTCCTGCGGCACGCAAAGGTCGTCGTCGCGAACTGACCGGTTCTCTGCCCCGCAGGGCAGAATTTTTCAAGTATTTTGAAGGAGCGTTTCACGTATGTCCAAAATCATCGGTATTGACCTCGGCACCACAAATTCCTGCGTTGCCGTGATGGAAGGCGGCGAGCCTGTCATCATCCCCAACGCGGAAGGCGGCAGAACCACGCCGTCGGTGGTCGCTTTTTCCAAGACCGGTGAGCGGATGGTCGGAAGCCTTGCCAAGCGGCAGGCTGTTACCAACCACGACCGCACCATTTCCTCCATCAAGCGCCAGATGGGCACCAACTACCGAGTGAACATCGACGGGCATAAATATACCCCGCAGGAAATCTCCGCCATGATTCTGCAGAAGCTCAAGCACGACGCGGAAAGCTATCTTGGAGAGCCTGTCACAGAGGCGGTCATCACCGTTCCGGCGTATTTTACCGACGCGCAGCGGCAGGCAACCAAGGACGCAGGCAAGATTGCGGGGCTGAACGTACAGCGCATCATCAACGAGCCAACGGCAGCAGCGCTTGCCTATGGCATTGACAAGGAGCAGAGCCAGAAGATCATGGTCTATGATCTCGGCGGCGGCACGTTCGACGTATCCATTCTCGACATTTCCTCCGGCGTCATTGAGGTTCTCGCCACAGCGGGCAACAACCACCTCGGCGGCGACGATTTTGACCAGTGCATCATGGACTATCTGGTCTCCGAGTTCAAGCGCGAAAATAAAATCGATCTTTCGCGCGACCCCGTCGCCATGCAGCGCGTGCGCGAGGCGGCAGAAAAAGCAAAGATTGAGCTGTCAAGCATGACGCAGACCTCGGTCGAGCTGCCGTACATCGCCGTCTCGAAGTCGGGTCCTGTTCACATGGACATCCCGCTCACGCGGGCAAAGTTCAACGACCTGACCTCCCAGCTTGTCCAGGCGACCAAAGCGCCTGTCAATCAGGCAATCAACGACTCCGGCATCACCATCTCGCAGATCAGCAAGGTCCTGATGGTGGGCGGCTCGAGCCGCATCCCCGCCGTTCAGGAGCTGGTCAGCCAGATCACCGGCACCGCGCCCTTCAAGGGCATCAACCCCGACGAGTGCGTCGCCATGGGCGCGTGCCTGCAGGCGGGCGTTCTGTCCGGCAGCGTGAAGGGGCTGCTGCTACTGGACGTCACGCCGCTGTCTCTCGGCATCGAAACCCTCGGCGGTGTCTGCACAAGGGTCATTGAGCGCAACACGACCCTTCCCATCCGCAAAAGTCAGATCTTCACAACCGCGTCGAGCTTCCAGTCCTCGGTCGATATCCACGTTCTGCAGGGCGAGCGCCCGATGGCGCGGCAGAACAAGGAGCTCGGTAGATTCCAGCTCACCGGGATCCGAAGAGCGCCGCGCGGCGTGCCGCAGATCGAGGTCACATTCTCCATCGATGCCAACGGCATTGTGAACGTCTCGGCAACCGATCTCGACACCGGCAAGGCGCAGGCAATCACCATCACCGCGACCTCCAACATGAGCCGCGAGGAGATCGACCGCGCCGTGCGCGATGCGCAGCAGTATGCCGCCGAAGACGAAAAGCTCAAAGCAGAAGCGCTTGCCAAGGACCGCTGCGAGCATCTGCTCTACCGCGCCTCCGGTGCAAAACCGGCAGACAAGGAGCAGAAAGCGGCAATTGCAGACGCCGTCAAAAATGTCCGCCGCGCCATCAAATCGCGCGACCCTGCGCAGATGGTCTCGAGCGCCGACGTGCTGGAGCAGCTTCTTTCGCAGGCGGGCGTCGACATGAACGCGCAGGACAATTTCCAGGGCTCCTATGAAAACCCGAACGACAGCTTCGAAGACGACGCCATGGACGCGGACTTCGAGTCGGTCGACGATTAAAACAGCGACAGGGATATGGATGCTTCCGGTCGGAAAGCCGCCGGATAACATGGATTTTCATTTTATTTCGCCCTGCGGGGCGAAACTCTACGAGGTTTTTTGACAAGCCGAAAAACCCGCAGCTGCAAAGCAGCTGCGGGCTTTGATTGTTTTTCGGTTCACGACACATCCATCCACTTGACGGAGTGATCGATTCTCGCAAAAGTGATGTTGAAGCAGCGGCCGCCGGGCGTTAGGATATCGAGCGTATAGAAGCTGTCGGCAACGAAGGAAAGCGTCGCCGTGCCGCCGGACGGATCTGCCCAGCCGTAAATTTCCTGTACGGCCCACTTTTTAAGCGTCGTATCATAGGCCGGCATCTTGGAGAAAACGGACTGCATCGCCTCTCCGAGCGCAATGCCGCGCGCTGCCGGAAGCGCGGAGGTAATGCCGGTCGATGTGTCCTCCGCGAAGCGGAAGCTGATATTGTGCAGACGCATAACGAGGTTTTCATCGTAGTGAAAATCGTACATAACGCCGAGTCTCTCCATGCCCATACCCGCCATGGTGTCGGACCACACCTGATTGGGCGTTCCGATCAGCGCGAGGACCGTATTATAGTCCATGCCGATCTCCACGCCGTTTTCAAGCACCATCTCATAGTCCTGAATGGGGCTCGCATTCGTCACCGGTGAAAAAGCCGCGTCCGCATTCTGCGAACGAAGCGAAATCGGTTCTCCGTCCGGCTTTGTCAGTGTGAGCGTACCGTAACCCGAAAGCAGGCTGTGCATCTCCGCCGCGTTCGGCGTGTAGGTAAGCACAGCTTTTTCCTTTGTGTCGGGGTCGACCGCCGTGAGCGTCACCTCGCCCTGTTCGTTCTGCGACAGCGTCCAGTTCGTCGTAAAGTCAAACCCGTTTGCAGCATTCTCCGGCCACGCGTCAAAGCCGAAGCGTTCGGCGTCTTTTCCCTCCAGCGCAGCGGCAAAGACCTGCTTCGCGTTGGTGAGCGCCTGCGCGTTGGTCATCGGCTCGCACGGCGTCATATTCAGGCGCAGCGCGGGCTTTGACCGCATCACCGCGACCGAAAAGCCCATGAGCGGCGCATATTCGTCGAAGTATGCCTCGTCCCCCTGCAGCGCATGCCAGCTTGCAAATTGGATATACTCCGCCAGCATGTCCGAGAGCCAGCGATAACTGTCGCTGTCCCAGCAAAAGGTCTCGTCTTTCAGCGTGTCTTTGAGCAGGCAGTACAAAAGCGTCGTGCGCGAGGTGTCGTCACTGTAGCACTCCAGCGCCGCCGTGTTTTCCAGCAGCTCCGGCAGAACGAGCGCAATAACTTCCTCCGGCCGCTGCCGGAGCTTTTTATACGCCGCGCGGTGCTCGACCGTATAATCCTGATAGAATGCGTCCGCTTTTTCAATCGGCTGCAAAAATGCCTCCAGCAGCTCTTCGGTTGTCTGCTCTGGCGCCATTGCCTGCGCAGTGCCGGCTGCCTCGCGTTTCATCACCGGCGCGCTCTGCAAGGACGCAGTCTCGCCCTGCCCCAAGTCCGCCTCGTCCTGTTTAAACGTCGACTGCAAAGGCGCCGCCGGAAGCGCGGGGCGGCGCGATTTTCTTGCGCAGCCCGTGAGCCCTGCCAAAAGCACCAGCGTGAGCAGCGCAGCAACTAGTCTTTTTTGTTTCATAGCGTCCCTCCGGGAAGTTCTGCCCTTATCATAGCAGGTTTTCCTGCAAAAAGGCATGGTTTTCCGGTAAATTAAGGATTTTTAAGAAATAGAAAACGTGCGATACGTTTCGCCGGTTTCGAGATTCTTCCACGAGAAGACGCCGTCTTCATAGATCATATAGCTGTGGGGCGAGTTTTCCTTCGGAATGGACACCGAGCCGGGATTCAGATACGTAAAATCGCCGCAGTCCTCGCAGGCGGGCACATGCGTGTGCCCATGCAGCAGAATATCGCCCTTCGCAAACGGCAGCGGATGCGCCTTGTTGATGACATGCCCGTGCGTCAGATAGACCGCCCTGCCGCCGAGCAGCAGAAAGCCGTAGTCCGCGAGCACCGGGAACGGCAGCACCATCTGGTCGACCTCGCAGTCGCAGTTGCCACGCACGCAGAGAATTCTATCTTTCAGCGGCGTGAGCTTCGCGATCACCTGCTTCGGGGCATACTCCCGCGGCAGATCGTTTCTCGGTCCGTGGTAAAGAATGTCGCCGAGAAACATCAGCCGCTCGGGCTGCTCGGTTTCAAACGCTTCGAGCATGCGCGCACACCAGTAATCGGAGCCGTGCAGGTCGGACGCAATCATCAGTTTCATATCGGGGTTCCTCCTTGGGACTCGTTCTTTTTGTACGCTCTATTTTACCGCAGGAACGCCAAAAAGAGAAGTGTCGTTTTTCCGTTTTTTTGTCCGGTTCGGAGAATTCTTCTCTTCGCTGCTTTGTCACAATTTACACTTGATTTTGTTCCTTCAGCGCCGTAGAATATCCGTATATTTTGAAATTTTTACAGGTTGCGCGTATATTACGCGCAGAAAAGGAGGATGCAGACATGAATGAGACCGCCAATCGGATTCCTGCCCTGTTCGGCAGCTGTGTATTTAACGAGGAGACGATGCAGCAGTACATCCAGCCCGCTGCCATGGACGCCTGGCGCTCGTGTCTGCAGGAAGGCAAAGCGCTGACGCTTGCCGTTGCCAACGACATTGCCGACGGCATGAAGGCATGGGCGCTGGAGCAGGGCGCGACGCACTTTACCCACTGGTTCCAGCCCATGACCGGCTTCACCGCCGAAAAGCACGACAGCTTCATCTCCCCTGCCGGTCACGGCACGATTGTCATGGAGTTTTCCGGCAAGGAGCTGGTACGCGGCGAGCCGGATGCCTCGTCGTTCCCGTCGGGCGGACTACGCGCGACATTCGAGGCAAGAGGCTACACCGCCTGGGACCCCACCGCCTACGCCTTCATCAAGGACGGTACGCTCTATATTCCGACCGTCTTCTTCTCCTACTCCGGAGAAGCGCTTGACAAAAAAACGCCGCTGCTGCGCTCGATTGACGCGGTCAGCCGTCAGGCGGTGCGGATTCTTCGCCTGTTCGGCGACACAAAGACGCGGAAGGTCATCGCAAACGTCGGACCCGAACAGGAATATTTCCTGATCGACAAGGAGCTTTATCTCAAGCGTGAGGACCTTCGCATGTGTGGCAGGACGCTCTTCGGCGCCAAGCCCCCGAAGGGGCAGGAGCTGGACGATCACTACTACGGCTCCATCCGCCCGCGCGTGACCGCCTACATGCAGGACCTGGATGAAGAGCTCTGGAAGCTCGGCATCTACTCCAAGACCAAGCACAATGAGGTTGCCCCCAGCCAGCACGAAATGGCGCCCGTGTACTGCGACTGCAACACCGCGTGCGATCAGAATCAGCTGACGATGGACATCATGAAAAAGGTTGCCGACCGGCACGGTCTTGTCTGCCTGCTGCATGAAAAGCCCTTTGCGGGCGTCAACGGCTCCGGCAAGCACGACAACTGGTCGCTTGCCACCGACTCCGGTGAAAACCTCTTTGCCCCCGGCAAGACGCCGAGCCAGAACGCGCAGTTTTTGCTGTTCCTGACCGCCTTCATCGAAGGCGTCGACGAGTATCAGGAGCTTCTGCGCTCCACGGTTGCTTTCGCCGGAAACGATCACCGTCTCGGCGCGCAGGAAGCGCCGCCTGCCGTCATCTCCATCTATCTCGGAGACGAGCTGAGCGATGTCATCGACTCCATCGTCGGCGAGACCGACTACACCGACCGCAAAAAGGGCGCGCTGCGCATCGGCGTCGACGTGCTCCCCACCATTCCGCAGGACACGACCGACCGCAACCGCACGTCGCCGCTCGCCTTCACGGGCAACAAATTTGAGTTCCGCATGCTCGGCTCGAGCCAGTCGATTTCGGGTCCCAACATCGTCCTCAATACCATCATGGCAGAGGAGCTGAAAAAATACGCCGACGCGCTCGAAGGCGCGCAGGATTTTGAAGCGGCGCTGCATGCGCTCATCCGGGACGCACTGCGCGCACACCGCAGAATCCTCTTCAACGGCAACGGCTACGAAGGCAGCTGGCTGGAGGAGGCAAAGCGCCGCGGGCTTGCAAACCTCGCCTCCACCGCAGACGCACTGCCTGCCTTCATTCTGGAAAAGAACATCGACCTTCTGTCGCGGCATGGCGTGTTCAGCCGCAGCGAAATGCTGGCGCGGCATGAGATTCACATGGAGAACTATTCCAAGGTCATCAAGATCGAAGCGTCCACGCTCATTGACATTGTCCAGCACACGCTGTTAAACGCCGCAACGGCGTATACGCGCGACCTTTGCACCGCGATTCTGCAGAAAAAAGCTGCCCTGCCGGGCGATACCTGCCGGGTGGAGTCCGCGCTTGCCGCGTCCGTAAGCCGTCTGGGCGAGGACCTGCTCGACCGCTGCGCCGCGCTCAAAACCGCGCTCGACACCATGCCCAAAACGCTCGACGCCGAGGGCGAAATGCACTACTGCCACGATCAGCTTGTGCCTGCCATGGGCAAGGTCCGCGAGACCATCGACCACATGGAAACGCTCGTCGCCAGCTCTTACTGGCCCGTGCCGACGTACTGTGACCTTCTCTTTTCCGTCTGAAAGCTAACGCTTTCAGACGGAATTGGCTGCGCCTCGACTGCGGGCGCGAAACTCTGCGAGGCAAACATAGAAATCCCCGCCGATATTCGTCGGCGGGGATTTCTTTTACTTTGTATGTGCTGCCAGGAAACCCTCGATAGCTGCAATCTGCATGGCAGTCTGCTCGGGCGCGGGTCCGCCGTAGCTTTTGCGCTGGGACACGCAGGTGTCCAGACTGATCGCCTCATAGACATCTGGTGCAAACAGCGGCGAGAGCCGCTTCAGCTCCGTCAGAGACAAATCTTCGAGCGTGCAGCCCTTTTGCGTACACAGGTACACCAGCTGCCCCGAGACTTTGTAGGCGTCGCGGAAGGGCATGCCCTTTTTGGTCAGGTAATCGGCACAGTCGGTCGCGTTCAGAAAGCCCTTACCCGCTGCCGTGCGCATATTCTCGGGAAGCACCGTCATCGTATCGACCATCGCGGTGAACACGGGGATGCACTGGCTGAGCGTATCGAGCGCGTCGAAGACCGGCTCCTTGTCCTCCTGCATGTCCTTGTTGTATGCCAGCGGCAGGCTCTTCATGACGGTAAGAAGCCCCATCAGATCTCCGTAGACTCTGCCCGTCTTGCCGCGGACCAGCTCTGCCACGTCCGGGTTTTTCTTCTGCGGCATGATCGAAGACCCCGTGGCATATGCATCGTCCAGCTCTACGAATTTAAACTCCCAGCTGCACCAGGCAATGATTTCCTCGCTGAACCGGCTCAGGTGCATCATGAGAATCGACGCATCCGACAAGAATTCCAGCGCGTAGTCGCGGTCCGATACGCCGTCGAGCGAGTTTTTCATCGGACCTGCAAAGCCGAGCGCCGAAGCAGTCTGGAACCGGTCGATGGGATACGTCGTTCCGGCAAGCGCGCCCGAGCCGAGGGGGCACTCGTTCATGCGGGTCCGGCAGTCTTCCAGTCTTGTGATGTCGCGCGTAAACATGCTGGCGTAGGCAAGCAGATGCTGGGCAAAGGTAATCGGCTGCGCCCTTTGCAAATGCGTATAGCCGGGCATGACGGTCTGGGTATGCGCCTTCGCCTTTTCGCACAGGACCTTCTCCATCTGCAGAAGCTTTTCGATCACGCTGGAAATTTCCTCGCGCAGATACAGCCGGAAATCGAGCGCGACCTGATCGTTCCGGCTTCTTGCCGTATGCAGGCGCTTGCCGGCGTCGCCGATTTTCGCGGTCAGCAGCGTCTCGACGTTCATGTGGATATCCTCGTTGTCGGCGGTAAACGTAACCTTGCCCGCCTCGATCTCCGCCAGAAGCTCCGTCAGCCCCTGCTGGATTTTCTCGTTGTCCTGCGCCGTGAGAATGCCGCAGTCGCAGAGCATCTGCGCGTGCGCCATGGAGCCGGTGATGTCCTGCTCGTAAAGTCGCTGGTCAAAGGAAATCGAGGCGTTGAAGTCGTTGACCAGCTCGTCGGTCTGTTTCTGAAAGCGTCCTGCCCAAAGTTTCATAGCTTATTCCTCGCAAAACAGCCTGCCCGCCCGGGCAGGCTGTCTGGTATTTCTTTTGTTTTTACGTTGTATTGCAGTTCCGGTGCAGCAGATCCGCATCTTCTCTGCGCGAGAGATGTTTCGCCGGGAGAAGGCGCGGAAGGCGAAGGCGTATCGTGTATACTCCGAGCCTCCCGCAACGCACTGCCGACGGAACAGATCCGCGCAGATCAGAGTTTGCCGGATTTCAGCAGGGACTGTACCTTCGTGGGAAGACCCCAGATGTTGATGAAGCCGGCGGACTGCGCCTGGTCGAAGTCACTTTCGCCGAAGGTGACGAGATTCTCGGAATACAGGGAGTTGGGTGAGGTGATGCCGGCGTTGATCATGTTGCCCTTGTAGAGCTTGAGCTTGACGGTGCCGGTGCAGTTCTCGTTTGCCTTCTTGGCAAAGGCGGTGAGCGCTTCCTGCAGGGCGGAGAACCACTTGCCGTTGTAGATGAGGTCTGCGTAGTCGACGGCAAGCTTGGACTTCATGTGGGCAGTCTCCTTGTCGAGGGTGAGCATTTCCAGCTGCTCGTGGGCAAAGTAGAGAATCGTGCCGCCCGGGGTCTCATAGATGCCGTGGTCCTTCATGCCGATGAGCCGGTTTTCCACAATATCGAGAATGCCGATGCCGTTCTTGCCGCCCAGCTCGTTGAGCTTCGCGATGATCTGAGAAACCTTCATCTTTTCTCCGTTGACCGCAACGGGCACGCCCGCCTCAAAGTCGATGGAAACCTCGGTAGGAACGTCGGGCGCCTGATAGGGAGAGACGCTCATTTCCAGGAACTTCGCCTTGTCGAGATTCGGCTCGTTTGCCGGGTCTTCGAGGTCGAGACCCTCGTGGCTCAGGTGCCAGAGGTTCTTGTCCTTGGAGTAGTTGGTCTCTCTGGAAATCTTCAGCGGCACATTGTGTGCCTCGGCGTAGTCGATTTCCTCGTCTCTGGACTTGATGCTCCACTCTCTCCACGGCGCGATGACCGGCATGCCGGGCGCAAAATACTGGATTGCCAGCTCAAAGCGGACCTGATCGTTTCCTTTGCCGGTGCAGCCGTGGGCAATGGCATCCGCGCCCTCGGCAAGCGCAATCTCGGCAAGCTTCTTGCCGATGATGGGTCTTGCAAACGCCGTGCCGAGCAGGTACTTTTCATACTTCGCACCCATCATGATCGACGGGACGATAATCTCGTCGCACATTTCATCGACAAGGTCAGCGATGATCAGCTTGCTTGCGCCGGTCTTAAGCGCCTTTTCCTCCAGACCCTCGAGCTCGTCGCCCTGACCGACGTCGGCGGCAACAGCGATGATTTCGGGGTTATTGTAGTTTTCCTTCAGCCAGGGAATGATGATGGACGTATCCAGACCGCCCGAGTAGGCGAGAACGATTTTCTTGATGGTTTCCTTTTTCATGATGCTGCCTCCGCGTCTCAAATTTTATGGATAAATATTATATCTTTTTGCATAAAAATACAATACGCAAGCTGCACAAATTGCATTGAAATTTTTCCGCCGTTTTGCATATTTTTGTCATAATTATGTATATTTTGCAGTATATATGTATAAATACACCGTATTCTCGCAAAAATTGCGCAAAAATATACCAGGTGGCATTTGCCGCCCGGTATATCTGCATTTGGATTCAGCGGATGAAATTCGTGCGCTGGAATGGTTCGAGCGCCGGATACTCGATGCCTGCGGCTTTGCCCGCCTCGATGCAGTGAAGCAGCCACGCCATATTGCGCCCGAGTGCGCGTATGGTCTGCAGACCCTCGAGGTCCTGCTCGACGTCCTGCGCGTTCGCGCCGTGGACCATGTTCCAGTACTGGCTGGAGACAATCGGCATATGCGAGATGCCGGGGTACTTGAGTAACTGCTCGTATGCCGCCGTGGTGCCGCCGCGGCGCGCTGCCGTCACAACCGCCGCCGGCTTGAAGCGGAACACGTCCGCATCCGCCGAATAAAACGCGCGGTCCAGGAACGACGTCATATTGCCGGACGCCGCCGCGTAGTGGACCGGGCTTCCGAACACAAAGCCGTCTGCCGTCTTCGCCTTCCGGACAAACTCGACGACCGGACCGCCGAAGACGCATTCGCCTTTCTTGCCGCAGCCGCCGCAGCCGATGCAGCCGCCGATGGGCGCCGTGCCGATCCAGAAAATTTCCGTCTCCACGCCGCCGGCTTCGAGCGTCTTTGCGACCTCCTGCAGGGCTCTGTCGGTGCTGCCGTTTTTGTGCGGGCTGCCGTTGACGAGTAATACCTTCATAAAACATGCTCCTTCCTCAAAAAGCTTACCCCTATTTTGCAGACTTTCTCCGCCTTTGTCAAGCGCGCTTTGATCTTCATGAAATCTTAAGATTTTTCCGCATTGTTTCTTAAGCATAAATTCTGTATGATAAGTACAAGTGAAAGCAAGGAGAACAAGCAAATGTACAACATTCTGGTCTGTGACGATGAAAAAGATATCGTTTCCGCGCTGACGATCTATTTGCAGGCAGAGGGCTACCGCGTCTTCGGCACGGAAAACGGCTTGCAGGCGCTGGAGATTCTCCGGCGCGAGCAGGTGCATCTGGTGCTGCTGGATATCATGATGCCGGGGCTGGATGGTCTTCATACCATGCAGCGGCTTCGCGAGTTTTCCAACGTCCCTGTCATTCTGCTTACGGCAAAATCCGAGGACAACGACAAGATTCTGGGGCTTACCGCGGGCGCGGACGACTATGTCACCAAACCCTTCAACCCCATCGAGGTCATGGCGCGCGTCAAATCCCAGCTTCGCCGGTTTCTGCAGCTCGGCGGCGGCAGCGTGACCGCAAGCGTTCTTCGCATCGGGGGCATTGAGCTGGACGACGACGCGAAGACCGTGCGGCTCGACGGCGAGACGGTAAATCTCACGCCCAAGGAATATGATATTCTGCGCTTTTTGATGCAGAACCCCGGCAAGGTCTTCTCCCCCAGCGAAATCTACCGCCGGGTCTGGGACGATCTGCCGCTGAACGCGGACAACGCCCTCGCGGTTCACATCCGCCACATCCGGGAGAAAATCGAATATAACCCCGCCGAGCCCCGATACTTGAAGGTCGTCTGGGGCAAGGGCTACAAAATGGAGGCTGATTCCAGATGAAACAAGTACAGTCCAAGCTCTGGGTCAAGATCACAGCGCTTCTTCTGCTGAGCATATGTTCTGTCGTGCTGCTTTTCAGCGCGCTCGGCATCGCGTATCTGGCAGATCAGGGCGGCTATGTCAATCCCGAGGGCTTTGTGAAAGACCATATTGCGTCAAACGCATTTTTCAGTGATATGACTGCCGCTGCCGATTACTATACGGCGTATTTGCAAAAGCAGTCGGGCGACAGCTACACAAGTCTGGAGAATTTTGAGCAGAGGTTCTCGCGCGAAAACAGCAACTTCTTCTTCACCGTGCAGGATGATACCGGAAAAACTGTTTTTGAAAGTCCCGATCAGGACGAAACGTATCAGTATACGCACAGTCAGGAGCAGTACTTGTCTTATAACTGGCGGAACGTTGTGGAGGAGGACCATGTGTTTTCCTCCGTGGAAGCCTTTGAGGAATATGTCAATTCGCTCGAACGGCAGAATTTCAACGTCGACAGTGCCTACATCACAACGTATGAGCAGGAAGATTCTACAGAAGCTGTGTCCGGTGCGCAGACGGAGGAACGACCTCCGGAGCCCGCTCAGGAAAATTCTTCCGCCGAAACCACGGTAGAAACCACTGCGGACGACCATCCGGCAGATCTTCCCGGCAGCAAGGTGCATGCCTACATCTCCTATCAGCGCTTTGACTATGCCCACGTGACGATCACCGGCTACATTCGCCAGACGCTTGCGGCAAAAGACCGCATCTATCTTGAGGCGTATTACACCAACCTTCTGGTTGAGAACCGGAACACACTGATCTGGCTGACGGCTGTGCTGTTCGTCTTGTGTCTGGCGCTTGTGATCTTCCTGCTGTGCGCCGCCGGGCACAAAGAGGGCGTGGAGGGCATTCATCTAAACTGGGTCGATAAGATTCCGCTTGACCTGTATCTGGCACTTGCGCTTGCCGTTGGTTCGTGCGCCTTGATGCTCGGGATCGATGCGACAGGTGTTGACTTTGTTCCGGCTGTCATTTTGCTGGCTATCCTGCTGGCGCTTGCCGTGCTGCTCGTGATGAGCGTTCTGATGACGCTTGCAACACGCTTCAAATCCGGCGCGTTCTGGAAAAACACGATCATTTTCTATATCCTGCGCTTTCTTGCGCGCACGCTGCGGGCAATTGGAACCGGCATTTCCTACTGCGCAGTCCATCTGCCGCTCTACTGGCAGGCAGGTTTGATCTTCGTGGGCATAAGCCTTGCCGAGCTGTTTGTCCTCGCGGCGTTCAGCCGCAGCGCGGTGGTCGTGATCTGGGTGATCGCAAAGCTTGCAGAAGCGCCGCTTCTGGTTCTGATCCTGATTTCTCTTCAAAAGCTCAAATCCGGCGGCGAGGCACTCGCGGCAGGCAATCTCAACGCAAGCGTCGACCTGAACCATATGTACGGCGTTCTGAAACACCACGGCGAGAACCTCAATTCCATTGCCCAGGGCATGCAGAAGGCGGTGCAGCAGCAGCTCAAATCCGAGCGCTTCCGCACGGACCTCATCACAAATGTCTCGCACGACATCAAAACGCCGCTGACCTCGATTGTAAACTACGTCGATCTTCTCAAAAAGGAGGATGTCCAGCCGGAAAAGGCAAAGGAATATCTTGCCGTGCTCGACCGGCAGTCGGCAAGGCTCAAAAAGCTGACCGAGGATCTGGTCGAGGCGTCCAAGGCATCGAGCGGCACGCTGCCGGTGCATCTGGAAGCGGTCGATGTGAACGTGCTTTTATCGCAGGTCTCGGGCGAATATCAGAGCCGGTTTGAGCTGTGCCGGCTC